>Ga0164242_10001925_pt1 | contig 24290 bp, 21 predicted proteins | sample OricomgcompostMG_FD_108783 | JGI IMG/M metagenome (GOLD analysis project Ga0164242, IMG submission 108783) | Miracle-Growth compost microbial communities from Emeryville, California, USA - Original compost - Miracle growth compost (MG) ...
ATCTACACCGCGCGCAGGATCGGCGAGGAGTGGCAGGTCTCCACCGCCGTCATCACCCGTGAGTCCCGGGATGCCTCTGGCGAGCTTCACGACCGCATGCCCGTGTTCCTGCAGCGCGACGTCTGGGACGAGTTCCTCAGCCCCGAAAGACTCGACGAGGCGGCCAAGCAAGACATGGTGCAGCTTCTCACCGCGGAATCCGAGAAGGTCTCGGGCACGATCACGAGCTACGAGGTGGATCCCCGCGTGAACAACTCGCGCGCCGTCGATCCGGACGATCCGACGCTCATCCGGCCGCTCGACGAGTGACGCGAGCCGTCGCTCCGCAGCCAGCAGGCCGGCATCTCTTCTCGCTCTTCTCGCTCCTCACATTCCCGCCAGGGGCACCGGCGTCGATCGACCACGGCGGCGCAGCGCAGCGCGGCGCATGCCCGTGCCACGCGGCCCACGCCCGTCGCCTCACCCTGCGCGTGCGACGTCCTGCCGTCCGAGCACGACGGCCAGAGCCAGCTTCTCGGCGTCCTCAGTACCGGGTTCGGCGGAATAGACCATGATCCGCAGATCGTCACCGGCGTCGATGAAGGTGTCGCAGTCGAGCCCGATGCGTCCCACCTGAGGATGCTCGACGAACTTGTGCCGTGAACGGCTCTCGTTCTGTCGCAGGTCGTTCGATGCCCAGAGAGAGCGGAACAGACCGCTGCCGCTGTGCAGCTGCGCGATCAGTTTCAGCACCCTCGGGTCGCCCGGATACTTCGTTGCGGTCAGCCTCAGGTCCGCCACGATTCCCGCCTGCTGCTCCGCGAGCTCCTCCGGTGAGAGCGCTGCGACCGGACCGGGGCCCACGATGTTGCGCCAGACGCCGTTGCGCTGGATGCCTTCCCATGCTGCCGCGCCCGTCAACGCCTCGTACGCGGCGTTGGTGAGGATGAGGTTCCACATCGCGTCGTAGACGGCGATCGGATTGCCTGCGAGCCTGTCGACGAGGCGCTGCACGCTCGGCGGAATGCGCGATGACACCAGTTCCCGCCCCGGCACCGCTTGGCCGCCGAGGGCGAACAGCAGTTCGCGCTCGGCATCGGCCAGGCGAAGCGCCCGCGCCAACGCCTCGATCACCTGCACTGAAGGCGAGGTCGCGCGGCCCTGTTCGAGACGCGTCAGGTAGTCGACCGAGACTCCGGCGAGCGAGGCGAGCTCCTCCCGGCGCAGTCCTGCCGCGCGACGACGCCCACCGGCGGGAAGCCCGACGGAGCGCGGGTCGAGGCGATCACGCCATCCGCGCACGGCCCGTCCGAAACCCTGATCGCCCATGCCTTCAGTCTCTCCCGATGCGACGCACTGTGCCTGGCCCTGCCAGTCCCACGACAGACAGACGACTGCCTGCCGAACGACCGGGGAGCGAACCTTCTGGCATGACAACCACACTGATCACCGGGGCCAACAAGGGCCTCGGCAAAGAGACCGCCCGCAGACTCCTCGCACTTGGACACACCGTGTACCTCGGCGCGCGAGACGCGGAGCGCGGCCGCGCCGCAGCCGAGGAGCTCGGCGCTCACTTCGTGCAACTCGACGTCACCGACGACGCATCCGTCGCCGCCGCACTCGCGCAGATCGCCGAGGCGGGCGGTCTGGACGTTCTCGTCAACAACGCCGGCATCGCCAAGCGCTCCACGGATGCCCGCCACGAGTCGCTCGACGGACCGAGCGTCCTCGAGGTGTTCGACACCAATGCGGCAGGGATCATCCGCGTGACCGAGGCCGCACTCCCGTTGCTCCGCCAGTCTGACAACCCCGTCGTCGTGAACGTCTCGAGCGCACTCGGCTCGTTCTGGGCGACGCATGAGCCGTCGCGTCCGGCCTCGCACTTTTCGTCGATCGTGTACGGATCGAGCAAGGCCGCCGTCTCGATGATCACGGTCCAATACGCGATGGCCGTGCCCGAGGTGAAGTTCAACGCGGTCGAGCCGGGGATCACGGCCACCGAGCTCGGTGGCGGCGACCCGGGAAGCCATCCGGGACGTCCCGCCGCCGAGAGCGCGCGCGTGGTGGCGGCGTGGGCGGCGATCGGTCCCGACGGCCCGACGGGCACGTTCCAGGAGGATGCCGGCGAGCTCGGCTGGTGACGGAGCCGGGCCCGCGAAAGCGGAGCCGACGACGAGCGAGGCTGCCGGAGACCAGGATGAGACGTGGCATACTTCCGCGATGGCCGACATCGAGCTGACCGGCATTCCTGGCGGCACCGTCACACTCCACGACGCGCGCCGCAAGGAGCGCTGGAGCATCGAGCTCGAGCCGTTCGAACTCGGTGTCTTCGCGGTCACGCAGCGTGAGCTGGCGGAGCTGATCGGGGAGCCGGCACCGCATCCGCGCCGCCCGGCTTCCGACGTCAGCTGGCTGCGCGCCGTGCGCTTCTGCAACGCCGCGTCGGAGTGGGAAGGGCTCGATACGGCTTACGGCGTCGACGGCGAGGATGTCACGTGGCACGTCGACGCCGACGGCTATCGTCTGCCCACGGAGGCGGAGTGGGAGTTCGCCTGCCGTGCCGGCTCCGTGGGCCCGCAGTACGGCCCGCTGACCGAGATCGCGTGGACCAGTGCGGACGGCGTGAGCTCCCCGCAGAACGTGGGCGGCAAGCATCCGAACGCGTACGGCCTGTTCGACACGCTCGGCAACGTGTGGGAGTGGTGCTGGGACCTGCTCGACCCCGCCCGCTACGGCGAGTATCGCGTGTTCCGAGGCGGTGGTTTCGCGGATGACGCGTGGAGCGTTCGCGCGTCGACTCGCCGCGGCGGCGGCCCGCGCATGCACCACGACGACGTCGGCTTCCGCGTCGCACGCGGCGGCTTCGACGCCGTGGACGAGGCGCAGGGATGGTCGGCTGCTGCCGATCGTGAGCGCGCCGTCTTCGATGGGCCGCTTCCGTCGGGGTGGACGCCGCGGGAGTGAGAAACGTCGTCTCGAAGTCAAAAGATGCGAACGGGCCAACGGTCTTGGGCATTATTCGACTTCGAAACCAAGGGGCGATTCACGGGGACCACCTCACGGGAAAAAGGAAGAGGACCGGTCCTCTTCGTTTTGTGCGCGAGGGGGGACTTGTCCCTATCGCTTCCCCCATCCGCCGCTCCGCGGCGCACGGGGACCCCCAGCGATGGGGGCCCACCCCGGGGCGGTTCCAGGGGACCACCTCACGGGCAAAACGAAGAAGGCCGGCCCTTTCGGACCGGCCTTCTTCGTTTTGTGCGCGAGGGGGGACTTGTCCCCGTCGCGCCCCCACACACCGCTCCGCGGTGCGCGGGTCCCCATTCGCGCGCCGTGGGCCCACCCCGGGGCGGTTCGAGGGGACCACCTCACGGGCAAAACGAAGAAGGCCGGCCCTTTCGGACCGGCCTTCTTCGTTTTGTGCGCGAGGGGGGACTTGAACTGTTCAGCGCCCCGGTACTCGTGAACTCACGAATCGGCGTCCTGTCGCATGATTCCGTGGTTCTTGCGAGGCTGGCCTGCGGCTAACTCCACCGCGGCGCAGACCTTTTCGTTGCCGGTAGCACATGAGTTGGCACATGAGATGAGGGCGGCCGCCGATTCCGCCCCTCGCGGTTGGTCGCAATCTCGTTCACCGTGATACTCGGGTCGCGGAGCAATAGGCATGCTGGCCTTGTGGTCCTCGTGAAGCGTGTCGGCAGTGGAGGCGACCCGGTCGTCGTGATCTTCGAAGTGGCCGCGGTCGGGCAAGTGACGTCACGGTAACGTCTGTGCGCATGATTCGCGCGCGCCACCATTGAGGAGCGAATCCACGATCCTGCCGCCGATCCCTTCTGCGCTTCCCGTCAGGATCAAAGCCTTGTTGTCAACTCATGTATAATTCCCTAATCTGTAATAAAAGTTAAATTGCTTAATGGATGATCTAGGCCACGGAGGCAACGCCACGTAGGGCCAACGGAGACCCGGTGCATATGCCAAAGATCGCGATCGCCCAGGTGGCGCCGGTGTTCCTAAACAAGGCGGCATGCGTCGAGAAAGCTGTTGCTGTGATCGCGGAGGCGGCACGGCACGGTGCCGAGCTCGTCGTCTTTCCTGAGACCTGGATCGCCACCTATCCCTTGTGGAGCGGCGGCGCGGCGGGGTGGGACGATCCAGATGCGAAGGAAGCCTTCGCGCTCCTGCACGCAAACTCGGTCGACGTTCCGGGCCCGGAGGTCGACACTCTCGTTCGCTCGGCGCGAGAGAACGAGGTCATTGTGGTGATGGGGGTCAACGAGCGCAACGCTGAAGCTTCACGGGGCACCTTGTTCAACACGCTCTTGACGATTGACCCCGACAAGGGCTTGCTGGGTAGGCATCGGAAGCTGATGCCGACGCATGCAGAGCGTCTTTTCTGGGGTCTAGGGGACGGCAGTGACATCCGTGTTCATGAGACCTCCATCGGGCGACTCGGCAGCGCGATCTGTTGGGAGCACTGGATGCCCCTCAATCGCTTCGCGCTGCATTCCCTTGGAGAGCAGGTTCACGTGGCGGTCTTTCCCGACGTGAATCCGATCCATCAACTAGCTGTTCGAAGCTACGCCTTCGAGGGGAGGACCTTCGTGATCGCCGCCGGTACGTACATGGGCCTTGAGTCCGTGCCAGCGGCATTTCCGCTTCGCCACGTGCTTGGTGAGGAAGATCCTAAGGTTCTTCTCGCGGGTGGGTCCGCCGTCGCCGCTCCGGACGGGGAGTGGGTCGTCGAGCCGGTCCTTGGATACGAGGAGATCATTTACGCCGACATCGATCTGGCCCGGATCAGCCGCGAACAGTTCGTGCTGGACGTCGCTGGGCATTACAACCGACCAGACGTGTTTCAACTGCGGGTCTTCTCCAACCCGAAGCCGGCCGTGTGCTGGGACCAGGCGAGCCTCGGGAATCAGGACTCGGAGGATGACCTGTGAAGGATGAGCGCACGCCGCGAAGGGCGGCGTTTTGGTGCGGCGCGACCTCCTGTGTTAATTTCTGATTAAGCACTTGACTACAAGTTAAAGCGTTGGGTACGTTTAGTGAGCCGTAGCCGATCCAAGCGGCGGCGGAGCTGTAAGGAACGATGAAAGGGAGTCCGCTGATGGGGCTTGATGAAGTTGATACGAGCTACGCGTATGAGCTCGTTCGGGACATGGCAGCCACGCTTCCGCCGGTGTGGGCCGGCAGTCCGAAGGAACGTAAGGCGGTCGACTACATCACGAATCAGCTCTCCGACGCAGGAATCTCCGTGCGCGAGCTACATCTGAGGGGGCACGTCTCACATCCTGGCCCGGGCACGCTATCGCTTGTCGGCGAGGGTGTTGACGAGCCCATCCGTTGCAACGTGCTGGCACAAAGTGAGCCGACCCCGGAACTCGTCGCAGAAGCGGTCTATGTCGGCTCGGGGGGCTTCGCGGACTACGGGGGAATGGACGCGACAGGGAAGATCGTGATCGTCGATTTGAACTACTCGCCGCCGCGCCCGGAGAAGATGCGCATCGCCAAGCTGAGGGGTGCGGTGGGCATGCTCATGATCAACTGGGGCAAGGAGGGCGATGAGTCGCTTCCGTTCGGGACCACGAAGTATGTCTGGGGAAACCCAACCCGGGCCACCGCCTCAGACATGATCACCCTCCCAGCTGTGGCGGTCACGCGTCCCGACGGCAACCTGGTCCGGCGCCGCCTGTCCGAGAATCCGTCCCTCAAGCTTCGAATCACCTCGACGGCGGAGCGCAAATGGCGCGAGCTGGTGATCCCCGTGGCATGGATCGGTGAGGGCGAGGCGTCAGGTCGCGAGTTCGTGCTGACAGCTGGACACTATGACAGCTGGGGTGGGGGTGCTACCGACAACCTCAGCGGCGACGCGGCACTCATCGCGATGGCAAAGTACTTCCAGGCCAACAAGGAGAACCTGCTGCGCGATGTCGTGGTCGCCTGGTGGCCGGCTCACGAGTCGGGAATCATGATCGGCTCCACCTGGTTCGCAGACAGCCAATGGCGCACACTTCGCGATCGTTGCGTCGCCTACATCAACGTGGATCAGCTGGGGATGGGGGAGTTGACGCGCTGGTACGTGGAGTCCGCCGGCGAGCTCAAATCGCTGATCCGCGCGGCCGATGCCCCGGACGACACCGAGTGGTCTCATCCTCTGAAGACCGGAGATCAGTCGTTCTTCGGAGTGGGTCTTCCGAGCACGAACACCTACAGTGGCGCCACGGAACAGCAGAAGCGCGAGGCGAATGGCATGAGCCTCGGCTGGTGGTATCACAGCGAGAACGACACCTTTGACAAGCTCAACCCCACCACGTATGCGGAGGGCATCCGGTACATCGTCTCCTATATCGAGGTCATCGCGACGACCCCTTTGCTGCCGTTCGACGTTGCGGAGGCAGCAGAGGAGATCGTCGGTCGGCTCGACGAGATCGATGCCGAGCTGCGGCGCATCGGCTGGGACCCCGATTCCGACGGCTATCCGTGGTCGGCGGTTCGTGAAGAGGCTGGCATTCTCCAGCAGACGGCGAAAAGGTTCAGGGCCGAACTGGAGCGGCTGAGCGATGACGCGACCGAAGTCGCCAACGCCAATCGTGCGATCCGACGATTTTCCCGGGCGACGATACCCGTGCGGTACTCGGCGACGGACTCGTACGGCCAGGACAGCTACGGCCAGAGCCGCCTTGCGCACATCCTTCCCGAACTCGAGGTGCTCATCGAGCGAGCCGCTACGGCCGAAGGCGACGAGACGCGCTACTTCATGGACGCGGAGATCTACCGTGCCTTGAATCGCCTTTCGGATGCGCTCGTCACGGCGATCGACGCGTTGGTGAGACCTGGTGAACGGTAGGCGTACCGTGCTGCTGGACTGTCTCTTCATCAACGGCCGCTTCAGAACACTCTCACCCGAACGTCCGGTCGCGCAGGCACTCGGTGTCGTGAACGGGCGCATCGTAGGCCTCGACGAGGACGTGACATCGCTCCCCACGGCCAGGGTGGTCGACCTCAAGGGCATGAATGCCGTGCCGGGCTTCAATGATGCGCACCATCACATCAGCCAAGAGGGTGAGCGTCTGAAGATGGTCGACATCTCACCCGAGAAGGCTGCGACGGTGGCCGACGTGCTTCGCGTCCTGGCGCATGCGACTGGTCAGGGTGGGGCCTCCTGGATACGGGCAACCGGCTTCGACCAGCAGCAGCATGGCAGGTTTCCGACATTGCCTGAACTGGATTCGGTGACCGGGGGCCGGCCGCTGTGGCTGCTGCATACTTCTGGTCATCTTGGTGTGGCGAACTCGACGGCTCTGCGGCTTGCCGGAGTGGACATTGCGCGTCCGCCGTCAGGGCTGATCAATGGGGGGAGGATCGAAACCGACCATCGCGGGCATGCCACAGGACTTGTCACCGAAGGTGCGATGGCTCTGATCACCTCGCTGCTCAAGCCTACCCCCCTTGAGGAATGGGTGGACTGCATCGCTGTGGGAAATCGTTCCGCAATCGCGGACGGTATTACCTCGGCTACGGAGACTGGCGTCGTAGGACCCGGGCTCTCCGGCAATGGTCCCGATGACATCGCCGCCTTCATGCAGGCCAAGAGCATAGGAGTCCTTGACGTTCGCATGGTGTTGATGCCGGAAAGCGTCACGCTCAGGCAGCCTTCTGGCGACTTTGGCTATGGCGGTCTTCACTCGGGTTTTGGAGACGACGATCTCCAGATCGGGGCGGTCAAGTTCTTTATCGACGGTTCTCTCCTGGGCCAGACCGCCGCCGTCAGTGAACCGTTCTTGACTAACGGCTCTCTGGGGGAGTTTCAGAGGGATCCGGAGGAGCTGAGGGCGGAGATCATCGCCGCTCACTGCGCCGGCTGGCAGGTGGCCTGTCATGCGATAGGCGACCGTGCCGTGAAACTCGTTCTCGATGCCTACGAGGAGGCGCAGATGGTTCGGCCGCGCAGTGATGCGCGGCACCGCATCGAACACGCCGCGCTGACAGACGACGAGGACATTGCTCGCATGGTGGCACTTGGATGCGTTCCGGTGCCGCAAGCGCACTTCGTGGGTGCTTTCGGTGATGGAATGCTCGCCGCTCTTGGCCCCGATCGTTCGGCGCGGTGCTACCGTCAGGCCGCGTTCCTCGAAGCCGGGCTCACGGTTCCCGGCAGCTCCGATTGCCCCGTCACCGACGGCTCCCCGTTGCTGGGCATCCACGATCTCGTCAACCGTCGCACCCGCGGCGGCCTTCTTTTCGGTGCTGACGAGCGCCTGACCGTCGACCAGGCTCTGTTCTGTTACACGGTCGGCTCCGCCTACGCCTCCCACCAAGAGAAGCAAAAGGGACGGCTTCGGCGGGGGCAGCTAGCGGACTTCGTGACCCTCAGTGAGGATCTCTGCGCCGTTGACCCGTTGCAAATTCGCGACGTCAAAGTCCTCGACACCGTGATCGGCGGGCGACACGTCTTCGGAACATCATGGTGACTGCTGTGCCCTTTGACGAGATCGAACCCAGCGTGGCGCAGCCGCCTGCCGTCGGAGATTGTCATGCTTAGATATTTGCTGGGCCGGATCGCCGGCTTGGTGGCAACTCTCGTGGTCGCCAGTTTCATTGTGTTCGGGGCTCTCTATCTGGTTCCAGGCGATCCGGCATCCAATCTGCTCTCGGGGATGAAGGTGACACCTGAGCTGGTCGCTTCGGTGCGGGAGCAGTATCACCTCAATGACCCCTTCTTCGTCCGCTATTGGGACTGGGTGATGGGCTTGCTCCACGGTGATTTCGGACAGTCCCTGCACTTCCGACAGGACGTCGCCGGCTTGATCCTCAGTAGGCTTCCGACAACGATGCTTCTGGTCCTCATGGCAGGTCTTCTGATCGTCATCGGCGGGCTCGCCGTGGGCGCCTTCGCCGCGTTCCGGCCGGGGATAGTCGACAGGCTGACGCTGAGCTCCACGGCGATCGTCGCCGCCATCCCGATGTTCGTGTCAGCGCTGGTCCTCATCTACGCCTTTTCTAGCGGATTGGGGTGGTTCCCCGCCTTCGGCAATGGAAGCGGTTTCTGGGACCGTGTCTACCACCTAATCCTGCCTGCGATCGCCCTCGCGATCGCTTATATGGCCTTGGTCGCGCGAGTGACCCGGTCTTCCATGCGGGCCGAGCTCAGAAGTGAACACGTCTTCGTAGCCCGGGGGAGAGGCATCACCGGCGAGCGGCTGTTCTTCCGGCACGTTCTGCGCAATGCGCTGCCCCCGGTTTTCACACTCGCGGGCGTCGTGGTCGCCGGTCTGCTCGTCTCAAGCCAGATCGTCGAGGTGGCCTTCGGGCTGAGCGGTATCGGCTCACTTCTGGTCCAGTCGGTGCAGACCGATGACTTTCCGGTCGTGCAAGCGATCACCATGATCGTGGTCTTCGCTTTCGTGATCACGAATCTCGTGATCGATCTTCTGCTTCCGCTGGTAGATCCCCGGATGAGAAGAAAGGAGGTGACGCGTTGAGTGCTGTAGGCGCCATCGACGCTTCCTATGTTCGGCCGGATACCCGGAGACGAAGCCCGCTCTACCTCAGCTGCCTGATCTTCCTCGGGCTAGTCGTGCTGGTGGCGATCGTCGCCCCCTACGTCACTCCGTACGATCCGAACACCGTGGACCTCCTCGCCATCAACGCACCACCTGGCACCGCAGGCCATCTGCTCGGGACTGACCAGAATGGCCGGGATCTGTTGTCTCGGCTCATGCTGGGCAGTAGGACGGCGTTACTGGGACCGCTCATCGTCACTGTCGTCGCGTCGGCGTTGGGCATCGTCGCCGGAGCGGTTGCGGGCTCGGCTGGAGGTTGGGTCGATGCGGTGTTGTCACGGATCATCGATTTCCTTTTCGCATTTCCCGGCCTTCTTCTGGCGGTCTTCGCGGTCGCGCTTTTCGGCCCAGGCCTGCTTGCTCCAGCACTCGCTCTCTCGATCGCATATACTCCACTTGGCGCTCGCCTTGTCCGAACCCTGGTGATCAGAGAGTCCAGCAAGGACTATGTTCGAGCCACGCGTATTCTCGGGTTCTCCGGAACTGTCACGTTCGGACGGCACGTCTTACCGAACATCGCGCCGGTGATCCTCTCCCAGTCTCTTCTCGGTTTCGCGTACGCTGTCGTCGATCTCGCTGCTATCTCCTACCTTGGCCTGGGAATACAGCCGCCCAGTGCGGACTGGGGACTCATGATCAGTGAAGGGCAGTCGTCTGTCATCTCAGGCGCTATCTGGCCGGTGTTCTGGCCGGCGCTGATGATCGTGTTGGTCGTGGCATGCGTCAACTACGTCGGCGAGCACATCGTCGACCGATTTGAACGCGGGTGATATGTCCATGAGCGCACTTCTCGACATTCGCCAGCTCACCGTCACCGTCCCTGGTGAGACAGAAGACGTGACGATACTCCACGATGTCTCCGTCACAGTGCACCCGGGCGAATGCGTCGCGCTTGTCGGTGAATCCGGCAGCGGCAAGTCCATGACCGCGCGAAGCGTGCTCGGAGTACTGCCCAGGAACGCCGAAGTCACTGGACAGGTGCTTCTGGACCAGCAGGACATTCTCTTGCTCGAGCGAAAGGACCTCAAGAGAGTCCGACAGCGCGCTGTGTCGATGATCTATCAGGACCCGCGCGCGAGCATCAACCCCACCCAACGGATCGGTGACTTCATCGTCGAAAGCGTCACCGTGTCGAAACAGATGACCAGACGACATGCGCGCCACCGCGCCGTCGAGCTGTTGCGATCGGTTCATCTGGATAATGCTGAGCAGCTTTGGAGCCGTTATCCGCATGAGCTCTCCGGCGGCATGCTGCAGCGAGTGATGATTGTGGCAGCGCTCATCAACTCTCCCTCGTTGATGTTGTGCGATGAGCCCACGACAGCTCTCGACGTCACCAACCAGGCGGAGGTTGTGGCCATTCTCACCGATTTGCAGCGCAGTGTCGGGCTCGGAATGCTGTTCATCACTCACGACATCGATCTGGCCGCAGCGATAGCGACGCGGGTCTATGTCATGCGCCAGGGGCGGATCGTCGAGTCAGGGGACGCCGCCACGATCCTGTCGTCGCCCACCCAGAGGTACACGCGGGCGTTGCTCGAAGCCAGACCCAGGATTGATGGGCCCGCCGAGCGACTTCGTACCATCGACGAAGCTCTGAGAGGAACGGCCGATGCACCCTGACTATTGCTCGACCCATTCCGGAGGACGCTCGTGAATCCTGTAGCCGCTCCCCAGTTGGAGATTCGGGACCTCACCAAGGCGTTTGGCAGCGATGCCTCAAGAACCGTGGCGCTGAACGGGGTTTCCCTTTCCGTTCCGAAAGGTGGATCCATCGGAGTCATCGGCGAGTCTGGCTCCGGCAAGACGACTCTCGCTCGGGTGATCCTCGGGCTCGAGACCGCCGACAGCGGTTCCATACTCTTCGAAGGCCGGCCTCGTGTACGGCCTCGGACTCGAACGCAGCGACTGGAATATGCGAGAGACGTCCAGATCGTCTTCCAAGACCCGTCCGTATCGCTGGATCCTCGCGAAACACTCGAACAAAGCCTTGTGCGCACCCTCACACTGCACTTCACGCTCTCTCGGGAGCAGAAGTCGGAACGTATACGGACATTGATCGACAATGTCGGCTTGACTGAACGACAGGCCCGCGCACTACCGGGGGAGCTCTCCGGCGGTCAAAAGCAACGCGTCGCGATCGCACGGGCACTGGCTATCAGCCCGAAATTACTCGTGCTCGACGAAGCAGTCTCAGCGCTCGACGTTTCCGTGCAGGCCCAGATCCTCAACCTGCTGAACGATCTCCGTCGCGAGTTGAGCGTGACGTACGTTTTCGTGAGCCATGACCTCTCGGTCGTTCGCTATGTCACGGAGAGTGCGATCGTGATGCGCCGGGGAATTGTCATGGAGCGTGGCAGCACGGAAGAGCTTCTCGCTGCGCCCCATGCCGAGTACACCCGGTTGCTGGTGGCCTCCGTCCCGCGACCCGGCTGGGATCCGCATGACGCCGCCGTGCTTCGAAGGGCCTTGAACGCCGACGACGCCTCCACCACACCGACAGAGGGCGCCGTCCATTAGCGTCTTGTCTTGACAATGTGTTAGGGATGTTGACAACAAGTACGACTTCGGGCAAGATCGAAGAACCTCGGCGATGGCGCCGTAGGCACCACAGCAATCAACGGAGCGATCATGAAGAAGAAGGCTGCAGCCGCAGCGGGAGCCGCCGCTCTGGCAGTGACTCTGGTTCTGGTGGGCTGTACCGGCAACCCCTCTGCGAGTAGTAGCAACCAGCCCAGTTCCGCCAAGCTAAGCAATTCCATGCCGGCGGCGAAAGGCAAGGTGGCGTCAGTCACTTGGAACCTCCCCAGCGGGGAACCTACCTCACTGGACCCTGCGTTCCCCCTTGTTTCGAACCAGACTGTGGACTCGAATCTCTGTGAAGACCTTCTGCGAGTGAACGCCGATTACAGCGTGTCTCCAGGCTTGGCCACGGTGAAGAGGGTCGACGACACGACGTACAACGTGACCATCAACTCGGCCGCGACCTTCTGGGACGGTAACCCGGTCACCGCCGACGATGCGATCTGGAGCATCCAGCGGTACTTCGACAAGAAGCTCGGTTCCGTTTACACGGGCGAGGTGGGAGGCATCAAAGCGCTCACCAAGACTGGAGACAGGACCTTCACGATCACGCTCTCAGCGCCGGATGCCACTTTTTACAACCTTCTTGCGAGCCCTGTGGGAGTCGTCATGGAGAAGGCTTACAGCGAAGCAGAGGGAAGCAAGCTGGGGACACCAGACGGTGGCCTCATGTGCAGTGGGCCCTACCAGCTCACGTCGTGGAGCAAGGGCAACAACCTCGTGCTCACCGCGAATCCGCACTATTGGAACACCTCGAGTCGGGTGCTGACGCAGAAGGCGACGTTCACCTTCAACACCGACGCCGCTTCAGCGAACGCTGCGATGAAACGTGGTGAGATCGATGGCGAGTTCAACTTCTCCGCGTCCTCGATCGCGTCCTTGAAGAACACCTCGGGAACTCTCACCCTGGGGCCGAGCGTCGGATTCAACGCTCTCAACTTCATCAACGTCGCCAGCGGTCCGCTGAATGTTGATCAACGCCACGCCCTGAGCTATGCGATCGACTACAACGGCATCATCAACGGCGTCTGGAAGTCGGCAGCCACGGAACAGCGGACGCTCTCTCCGCGCAGTGCCTACACCTACAGCAAGCCCATCTTTGATGCGGCATGGAACAAGCTCACTGCTGGTCAGCACGATCTTGCCAAGGCGAAGGCATTGATGAAGAAGGCGGGAAAGCCGAAGCGAGCCGTGGTCTTCGCCTACTCCACCGATCTTCCGGAGTTTGCGCAGATCGCCGCCGCGGTTCAGAGCGCCGCCGAGAGCATCGGCATCAAGATGACCCTGAAGCCGTTGACGGCGTCGCAGTATTCGCCGATCTACTTCGACCCCTCGGCCCGGAAGGGAATCGATCTGATGTTCTTCAACGGATACCTCGATCTCCCGCCGCAGCCGCTCGCCTGGGACCGTTACTACAAGAGCCAGGGCGGTGCCTTCAACTTCTCGGGAGCCAGCAACAAGACGTTCGACTCGAATATCGACAAGGCGGTCCAGACCTTCGATCAGAACGCGCAGGCCGAACTCATGGTGAAGGCCGAGAAGAGCATCGACAGTCAGGCAGTGGTCTTGCCGATCTGCGAGCCCTATACCCGCACTTGGGTCGGTAAGGGGCTGACGGGGGTGCCGACCTCGGGCGTCAACGCGTACATGCCTTGGCTTGCTCAGTTGGGGTCCACCAACTGATTTTCTGCACGCGGTGGAAATACGACTGGGGGTTCCTCCATCGGAGGGGCCCCCAGTCACGACAGGACAAGGAATAACGGAAAATGAGCTCACACCTTACGCCCGGCTCGGCGATCGAAACCGAAAACGCACCTCGACCCTCTTTCAACTTCTCGCAGGGAAAGGTGGTCGGCGGTCTCGTCCAAATCGCCGGCCAGGGTGGCTTGGCCGAGGATCCGTCGAGTGCGACGAACAGCCTCGCTGAACAGACCGTGAAGGCTCTTGAGAACGTCCGTGCCGTGCTCGTAGCAGCCGGAATCGGCTATGAAGAGACCTTGATGGTGCGCGTTTATCTTAGCCACGAGGCAGACTTCACCGAGATGAGCGCGGTTTACGATGAATACATGGCGAAGCACTGCTCGGTCGCCTCGTTTCCCTGCCGCACGACCGTCGCCGCGAGCTTTCCCAATCCGCGGATGCTCATCGAGATCGACGCTTTAGCTGTCGCCACGGAAGTCTAATTCTCTCGTTCTCTGATGGTTCCGCGGGCGCCGGAGCCATCAGAGGCGATCTTCTGTCGAACCTCGTCGAGGTAGCTATACGCCGACACCCTCGAGACGCCCAACCTCTTCGCTGTTTTCGAAACAGCGTGTTTCACAACGAAGGCACCCTTGCGTTCCAACTGCTCGAACACCCTAACGCGGTCGTTCTTGGTCATCATCGGTGTCGGTACCCCTACCATATCGATGGCCGCTTCCAGCATGTTTTCCAGCAGATTGTCGACGTCCGTCGCGAAGAACTCGACATCTGATCCCTTACCCTCATCCGACCCTGATGAGGGTGTCGGAACGGTCAGGAGGTTGAGCCCTTGCTGAATGAGCTGCGAGGGTGTCAGGTCGACGTTGATGCACAACGCACCGAGTAGATGACCGGATTTGTCTTGAAAGTAGATCGACGAACAGCGCAGTTCTCGGCCGTCGCTGGTGTGGGCGCGGTATCCCAACGACTGGGCTTCTTCGGCGGTCACAGCGCCTGCAGCTAAGGGGAGGCCGAGGTTGGTCGACGGGCCGCCGACGGAACGACCTGTGACAAAACCGTTCTCGATCAGAGCGATACTGCTGTCCAACTGCCCTCTCGAGAGGTTGTGCAGCACCACTTCACAGGTCGCGCCCACTGCCGACGTGACCGCCTTCATGATCGGTGCCACTAACTCTTCGAGCTGTTCGAACGTGTCGACTTCGGTGACCGTCTGGATCATCTCATTGGGTGTGCTCACCGCAACTCCAATCGCGTAATTGTGACTCTACCTATGGCCGCCGGCGGTAGCAGTGCTGAACCCAATGCCCGTACCATCGCGTCTCCCCACGATGAAGCACGCCCAAGCCCCTGTCGCCGTTGTGATCCACGACACTGGCGGCGCTCGGATTGCCCGCGCAGACCACCCCTTGCGTTGCTCTTGTGGTGACTCCACCTTACAGTGGCTAACCTCTTAACCGATGGTTAGGGACTCTGAACGATCATCGATCTCTATCGAGCGGAAAACCATGGACCTCCCGCGCACTATTGTCGCCTGCCGTGCCGCTCTCGAGTCAGGTGAGATCTCAGCTCTTGAGGTCGTGGAAGCGTGCATCACAAGAGCGGACGAGAGCGACGCATCGCTCGGCGCCTATCTACGCCGCTTCGACGCGATCGCACGGAGCACCGCTCGCGCTCTCGATATCCGCAGACGGAACGGCGGGCACGCCAGACCACTGGACGGAATACCGATAGCAGTCAAGGACAACATTGTCGATGAGGTCAGCGGCGCCACCGCGCAGAGTCTAGTTCCTCTGGCAGGTCCCCCACAGCCCCCTGTCGATGCGACGGCCGTCAGCCGCCTCAGGAAGGCGGGTGCCATCATCATGGGCAAGACCACGACCATGGAGTTCGCACTCGGCTTGCCCGACCCGACGAAGCCGTTCCCCATTCCGCGAAACCCGTGGGATCTCAACCGATGGGCCGGCGGGTCCAGCTCGGGCTCTGCCGCAGGAACGGCTGCAGGGCTCTTCCTCGGCGCAATCGGCACCGACACCGCCGGGAGTATTCGCATACCGGCTGCGTTCACCGGCGTCACTGGCTTGAAGCCGACACTCGGGCTCGTACCAAGCTCAGGGGTCATCCCCCTCAGCTACACGCAAGACCATGTCGGCCCTCTGGCACGCACAGCCGAGGACTGCGCGGTGCTGCTGTCTGTGCTCACGGGCGACGTGGGCATGTCAACATCCACGTGCGCCCGCCGCTATGAAGACGGTCTTCCGCTACAACTCGACGGCATCACCATCGGCTTCGACGATCTTGACCGGTTCGCTGACAATACTGCCGACCGTGCCGCAGGGTCGCTCTTCCAAGCCGCCGTCGACCAGCTCGCCGCGCTCGGAGCAACCGTGCGCCGCGTGAAGCTTCCCTGCTACCAGGAACTGCTCGCCACAAACCTTGTGATCACCCTCGCCGAGGCGGCGAGTATCCATCGGCAAGCAATGTCGACCAAGGCAGAAGAGCTCGCGCTCGGGACTCGCGTCATGTTGAGCGGAGCAGATGCGATCGGCTCCGCTGACTATGTCCATGCGTTGCGTGCACGTCGTTCCCTGTTCCGGCAAGTCATGACCGTATTCAACACCGTCGACATCGTCGTGACTCCGGTTGGCCATAGTGGAGCGCCAAGCCTCGCGTCGATCTCCGGATTGCACCCGTTGACAGCCACGCCGTCCTTGCACACTCCCTACTGGAACCCTCTCGGACTACCTGTGCTCAGCATTCCCATGGGCTTCGGGCAGGACGGGACCCCGATGGGGCTTTCGATTGCGGGGCCTCCGTTCACAGACCGAGCGGTTCTCGGAGTCGGGCACGCGTATCAGACCCAGACTGGACACCACATCACGATCCCGCAGGCCTCGGACACTCTGCCCGGGCTTCAACGACCTCCTGTGCCGGGAAAGTCGGATGAGCAGCGCGCGATCGAATCGCATCGCGCCGCGATTCGGGACATGTGTGAACTGATCGGTGCGATGAACTTCGGCGTTGACACGCAGCCCTGGCTTGACTCACCTCTGCTGCCGCCCACCTCTTGATCAAGGTTGTTCGCGAGCCCAAGAGGCCTCGCTGATCCTCATCTCGAACCTACTGTTCTCCGGCTGAGGCAGCGTATTCGGCACTAAGCCTTAGCCGCCGCGATGATCGACCGCATCGTTCACCACGCCGACGTTCTCACCGTCAAGGACACCAGCTACCGTGTCCGCGGCAAGAGGGATCGACACTCTCTCCAGCATCAAGACCCATGACGCGGCAGACCGAAAGGGCGGCCTACTTTTCGCCTGTCGGAACGATCTGACTTTCAGACGTTATCAACCCCCTGATGTAGAACTGCGCGGCTTCTCCTGATGCATCACGCATTCTTCTGTATGAACGTATGCTACCGTGGTAGCTAGATAGAGTTTCTAGTTTAGAAACATTGGCGGTGAGGGCGATGCAGGGCGGTGTGATCTTGTTCCGGGGTACCGGGGCTGATGCGCTGCGCTATGTCGAGGCCGACCGCTCGCGTGCTGACGACTACTACCTGTCCGACAGCACCGGGGTTCAGTACACGGTGCTCGACGCCTCGGGCGAAGCCGCGAGTGGTCGTGCGCTGACCGCTGATGAGTACGCGGGTTGGGTGGACTGGATCAATCCCGATACGGGCGAGCAGATGGGCAGGCCTCGTCTGGCGGGGTCGGATCGGCAGGGGTCGCCGCGGTTCGCGGAAATGGTCATCAATAGCCCCAAGTCGCTGTCCATCGCTGCCGCCTTGCATCCCGAGGTGTCCGAGGCTTTGGACGCGGCGCAGCAGGACGCGCTGGCGGAGATTCAGCGGTGGCTCGCCCAGCACTCGGTGACCCGTGTTGGCCCGCGCGGGAAGCAGGAGGTCGTGCCGGTCGAGCATATGCAGGTCGTTGGCATCACGCACCGAACGAGCCGGGCTGGTGATCCGCACCGGCATATCCACATGCAGATCGGCACGAGAGTGTGGGCGGCGGGCAAGTGGCGGGGCCTGGATACCGCCGCGTTGTTCCGGCAGCAGGGCGCGATCCGTGCCCTCGGTACGGCTGTGATCGCTGCCAGCCCCGAACTCTCGGAGGCGTTGCATCGGCACGGCCTCACCGTCGACCCCACGACTGGCGAAGTTGCCGAGCTCGAACCGTTCAACACGCTCATGTCGAAGCGGGGTGAGCAGGTGCGGAAGAACCTCGCGCGACTCGAAGCCGAATGGGAGGCGGCGCATCCGGGCGAGACGATAGGGCCGGTCGTCTCATCGCGGCTGACAGCGCAGGCATGGGCGCACGAGCGGCCCGCGAAGAAGCCCACCACGCTCCGAGAAGAGCAAGCGTGGGTCACGGAGCTACGCGAAGCCGGCTACGACCCCGAGCACCTGGCCCGCAGGCCGGCGAGTGTGGCGGTATCGACGGATGAACTCTCGGTGCAGCGGATCGCATCGAGGGCGCTGGATCGTTGCGCCGCCGCAGAGTCGACGTGGACTCGCCACACCGTGCAGGAACACGCAACGCGGATCATCACCGAAGCGGGCGTGCGTGCAACCCCACACGAGTTGCGCGAACTGGTGACGGTTGCTACGGCGCTCGCGCTCGAGGATTGCTTCTCGATCCTGCCGCCTGACTCCGTGACGCCGGAGCATGTGGCGCACTTGACGAGTTTGCGGGTGGTGCAGGTTGAGACGGAACTGCGCGACCTCATCACCGCACGAGTACCCGAGCAGGAACCGACGCACGCAGATGTGCGCGGGCACGCGGCCGCACTCGAGCAGCAGCTCGATTCCGGTCAGCTCGACGCGGCCGCAGCTGTCGCCTCGCGTGACCCGTTGGTGATCGTCGAGGGCGCCGCAGGCGCGGGCAAGACCACGATGCTCGCCACCGCGATCCGCGCCGCCGAGCAGCGAGGCGGGAGCGTGCGGGTTGTTGCGCCGACCAAGCGCGCTGCTGAGGTCGCGCACCACGAACTCGGCGTGCCCGCCGAATCGGTCGCCGCCCTCGTTCACGCGCATGGGTGGCGGTGGAACGCTGACGGTGTGTGGACTCGCCTCGCCGTAGGCGACACCGACCTGATGACTGGCGCAACCTACCCCGGCCCGCCACAAGCAGCACGGTTGCGTCGTGGTGAGCGGATCGTAGTGGACGAGGCTGGGATGCTCGACCAGGACACCGCCCTCGCCCTGTTCACGGTCGCCGCCGAGACGGGTGCAACGCTCGCGCTCGTCGGCGACCGGGCGCAACTCCCCGCAGTCGGTAGAGGCGGTGTGCTCGACATGGCCGCGCAACTCCGAGGCCGCACGTTCGACATGGCCGAGGTACACCGCTTCACCAACCCCGAATACGCCCAGGTCACCGTGCGGATGCGCGATCGCCGCAACCCCGGCCAGGTGTTCGACCGGCTAAACGAACTCGGGCTGATCCGGCTCCACGCCGATGCCGACGAGCTGCGCGAACACCTCGCCATCAGCAGGCAGGAGGGCGAGGCCGTCACCGTGGCATCCAACGAGGAAGCCGCACGGCTGAATGACCGCATCCGAGACGAGCGCACCCGCACGGGTATCGTCGACGACACCACGACGACCACGGGCAGCGACGGTCTGAGTATCGGGCGGGGTGATCTGATCCAAACTCGCAAGAACCGCACCGACTTGGGGGTGGCGAACCGGCAACAGTGGATCGTGCAACGAGTCGAGGCGGATGGGTCGCTGTGGGTGCGCGACGCGCACAGTACCCGCAAACGCGAACACACCCTGCATCTGCCCGCCGAGTATGTGCGCGAGCACGCCCACCTGTCCTACGCGGCCACCGCCTACGGGGTGCAGGGCGTGACCGCGCCTGTCTCGCACACCGTCCTTGGCGAGCAGATGGGCGGCGCGGCCGTCTATGTCGGCATGACCCGAGGCCGCGAGACGAACACCCTGCATGTCATCGCTGACGATATGGCCGACGCCCGCGCGCAGTTCATCGGGGCGATGGAACGCGACCGCGCAGACCGAGGACTCGCCGACGCCACCGAGCGTGCAGCGGAGGCCGTGCGCGGCCTCGTCGCTGACGGCCCAGTGAGCATGGTGAACGACGAGGTCGCCCGACTCTTGCGCGAGGCCGAGCGCGCCGAGCGAAAGGCCGAGAAGTGGGAGCGGATCGCGGAACGGCTCGACCAGCAGCAGCCCAATCACAAGGCGGAGGATGAGCAGAGTACCGCGGCAATCCGCGCCGCCGAGACTCGCGCAGTCGAGGCCCGCGCCGAGGCCGTGGCGGAGTTGGTGCCGCAGGCGGTCGGGGCCGGCGAAGTGTACCTCGCCGCCGTCACCGACGAGAGCACTGCATCGGAACGGCTCGCCGCGTCGAGCAGGCTCGGACGACGCAGAGCACGGCAGGAGCACCAGGCCGCGGCCGAGCGCACCCGCACGGTACGCGAGCGGGTGTGCGATACCTGGGGAATGCCACCACGCCACGGCGACAGCCTCACCGAGTGGGCGACTGCCGCTGCCGAGCGGCGCGCAGGGAACGACCCGCGCGTGCTCGACACCGCCCGCACCCTCGCCGCCGCACAGGCCGAGCAAGCGGCGCTCAAAGACCGGCACGACCGCGAACATCTCGCACTACTCGCGCAAGAGCTGGGAGCCGATCGGGTGCGCCGCGACCCGATACGAGCACGGTTCATCCGCCCGGACCGCGAAGCCCGCGACGCCCACGCTCAGGCGACGGTGGCGCGGCGCGAAGCCGAGGAACTGCGCGCAATGCCGCCCGAACAAGCCGCCGCACTGGTCGAAGCGCAGCGGGGAGCGGCCGAGCAGGCCCGACAGCTCGCCGCTGACCGAGCGCGGCGACTGCGCGGCACGGTCGAGCAGAACCACCCCAGCACAGAGCCACGGCGCGACGGCCCGAGCCTGGGCCTATAGGCCGAGCGAGGGGCCGCTGCGCGGATCGTGGGGCGGTGTGCCGCCGAACGCATCAGGTGGCGGGCGGTTCCGGCGGCGCTGCCGAGCAGCATCGAGCGCACGATCCAACGTCTCCGGGTCGCGCACCGTCCGGCGAGTGGTGAAGCCTTGCGCGTGCTCTTCCAGCTGCGCCCTGAGCCGGTCGGAGCGCGCGGCGTCTTCGACAGTGATGAGGTTCGGGCGGATCAGCGCGTCAAGCCCGGAGTGATCTTCCACGATGGCGAGGGTGCGAGCGTGGGCGAACACGTCGCCGGGGATCTGCGACCAGTCGATCACCCATCCGGCATCGCGGGCGAGCTGATTGAAGAAGACATGCTGACTGCGCGTGTTCACGTCACGGAACGGATGGATCGCCGTCATCTCACCCCACACCCACGCCAGGCCGTCCGAGAACGCATCCGCATCGAGGCCGCGCAGGTAGTCGCGCTGGGCGATCGCACCAAACACGCGCTCGGTCTCGGGAACGATGAACTGCGGGCGGCAATGCGCGATCCCGGTGCCACCGGGATGCGTGTCGGTGGTGCGAATCTCCCCGCCCCAGGAGTACATATCCTGCGTCAGATAGGCATGGATCGCCTGCAAGTGCGGCAGATCATAGCCACCCGCGATGCGGTGTTCGCGGAGCGCACCCATGCGGGCACCGATGAAGTCGGCCTCGGCGTCTTTCCAGTCGTCGTAGTCGGTGATGCCGAACGTGTTCACCAGAACATCGCTGCCCGGATAGGTGTACCGATCAGGCATCCCGACGCCGAACGGTTCAGGCGGTGCGAGCGGCCAGGCGTGCGCGCGTGCGGGCGGCGATCACTTCGACAGCCTCGTCCACGGTGATCTCACCGCGCACCTGGCGGGCCAGAAGTTCCAGCCCCTCGGGGGTCATTTCCTCACCAGCGGTCTGCTGCCCGGCCTGCACCTCAGCGAGGACGCGCTGAACGTGCGCCTCGGATACGCGAGTCTTCGTCGCCATGATGGGGTGCCTCCTTGTGGTCAGCTTCGTGAGCTCAGTCTACGCGGCACGTCCGACAATCAGCCGGACGCCCAGCACGGGAGTGCCGAATCGGCACCACCAGCCCTGTCACCGCGAGGCGATGCCGGGAACCGTGGAGGGTGCGTCGTCGTCGAAGATGCGCAGGAACTTCTCTCGCGGGATCACGACCCGCCTGCCGAGCTTCACGGACGGGATCGACCCGCTCTCGATGCTCGCCGTGATCGTGCGGGGATCGACCCCGAGCGCCGCCGCAGCCTCCGCCCGCGTAATGACCGCGCTACGGGAGGCCCGCAAGTCGTCCAGTGTCCCCGATATGTCTCTCATCGCCCTGCCTGCCGTTCCTAATCAAGCGTGTAGAGTTCCCAATAAAGTACAGTATGGTGCTTGACGAGTCAAGAGTGGGCATGTACGTTCCTATTATGGAAACAGAACGAGTGCGGGGAAACCCCGCCGGGATCACGCATGAGCACGTCGCCCAGAACCTCCGCACCGCGCGCCAGGCCATCGGCATGGACGTGCGCACCGCCGCCCGGCTGATGACCGAGGTGGGCCGGAAGCTCGCTCCGTCGGGGATCAGCAAGATCGAGAACGGCGACCGGCGCGTGGACGTGGATGACCTCACCGCCCTCGCCTACATCCTCCGCACCACACCCGCCGCGCTGCTCACCCCTCCCGCTGGGGCGGTCACGCTGACCGGGGTGCCCGAGTCGTTCCTGCCCGAAGAGATACAGGCATGGGTCGCAGGCGTCGTGAAGCTCACCACCGAGGACTTGGTGCGCTACTGGAAAGAGCAACGCTTCCAGGCGATCAGTTCCGCGCATTGGGCTGAGGAAATGATGGGGCGCTACGACCGAGGCCAGGTCGGTGTCACGCCGCGCGAGGTGTACCAGGAACGCTACGACGTGCAGACCGCGCGCGAGGAACATGCCACCGGCAGGTTGTTGCAGCTCGACCCGAACGCCTCACTCGCGTTCGAGTAACGAACCACCAGGAGAGAAAGGAGCGGGGCTATGGCACCAGTCAGCAACCCGCCGCCCGATAAGGCGGCCGCGAGCAGCGTTGAGGGGGTGAAGCAGAAGCAGCAGCGACGTTCCAGGTCGCGGCATCAGGGATCGCTGGGCGACTACCAGACCCGCAAAGGGCGGCGGTGGAAGTTCCAGATCTATGTGCTGATTGACCCCGAGAAGCCCGAGCTTGGCGAGAAGCGGTTGACTCGTGGCGGGTTCACCGACCTCGAAGAAGCACAGGCCGCGCTCACCGAGGCGCTGCGGAAGAAAGCGAGGAACGAGAAGTTCCAGGGCAAGACCCCGACGGTCGGCGTGTATGCCGAGCATTGGGTGACGTCGCTGCGGCTGGCCGATTCCACGATCACGGGGTATCGGAAGATCATCCGCAACCACATCACCCCCGACCTGGGCCGCATCAGGATCGACAAGCTCACCGCCACCCGGATCGGCTCCCACTACCGGGAGTTGGAGAAGAGCGGGCGGAAGGACGAGTACGGCAAAGGCAAACCGCTGTCGGCCAACAGCATCCACAAGGTGCATGTCGTGCTCGGCGCGATCCTCGATGCCGCAATCGACGATGGGCTGATCCAGGTGAACCCGGCGAAGAAGAAGCGCACCGTGAACGCCCCGAAGTCGTCACAGGTACGGGCGCAGAAACCGGAAATCGTGACCTGGACGGGCGAGCAGTTGCAGACGTTCCTCACCTGGAACGAACAGGAGCTGAACGACGAACTGTTCCCGCTGTGGCGGCTGATCGCCTGCACGGGGATGCGTCGTTCGGAAGCTCTCGCGCTCAGATGGAACGACATCAACACCAAGACCGGCAGGGTCAGCATCCGGCGAGCGGTGAACACCGAGGACTGGACGACCACCAAGACCACGAAAACCGGCAACGCCCGCGTGATCGACGTGGACGCCGCGACCCTCAAAGTGCTCGCCTCCTACAAGATCGCCCGCGCCGAAGTGTCCTTCGACCTCGCCAAAGCCGACGCCTATGTGTTCGGTGACGACGAGGGCAAGCTGCGCTCTCCCGACGCCATGACGAGCCGATGGGATCGCCGCATGAAGTGGCTCGCCAAGCTACACCCGACGCTGCCCCGCGTGACGATCAAGGGGCTGCGCCACACGCACGCCACACTCCTGCTGGAGTTGGGCGAGCACCCCAAGGTGGTACAGGAGCGCCTGGGGCACTCCACCATCACCACCACGATGAACATCTACAGCCATGTCACCCCGACGATGCAGAAAGCCGCAGCAGACCGCTTCGCGGCCCATCTCGGTGGGGCTTAGCACATATCTCAGCACATGGCACGAAAATGACCCCCAACCCGGTGTCTAAACCCCAGGTCAGAGGCCATTTTCCATTCGTGCGCGAGGGGGGACTTGAACCCCCACGCCCTTAATCGGGCACTAGCACCTCAAGCTAGCGCGTCTGCCTATTCCGCCACCCGCGCGCACTTCTCGACAGCCTGACGAATCAGCTGCCGACGTAAGACATTAGCACGGATCCG
>Ga0164242_10001926_pt1 | contig 24289 bp, 29 predicted proteins | sample OricomgcompostMG_FD_108783 | JGI IMG/M metagenome (GOLD analysis project Ga0164242, IMG submission 108783) | Miracle-Growth compost microbial communities from Emeryville, California, USA - Original compost - Miracle growth compost (MG) ...
GACGTCGAGGACAAGGTCAACCGGCTGCCGCTGGAGTACTTCGACCGGCAGCCGCGCGGTGAGCTGCTCAGCCGGGTCACCAACGACATCGACAACATCAGCCAGACGCTGCAGCAGACCATGTCGCAGCTGCTGACCTCGCTGCTGACGGTGGTCTTCGTGCTGGTCCAGATGTTCTGGATCAGCCCGCTGTTGGCACTGGTGGCGCTGGTCTGCGTGCCGATCGCGATGACGCTGACCGGCCGGGTGATGAAGCGCTCGCAGGGCCAGTTCATCGCCCAGTGGCGGCGGACCGGCGCGCTGAACGCGCACATCGAGGAGACCTTCTCCGGCCACGACCTGGTCACCGTCTTCGGCCGCCAGGACGAGGTGGAGGAGCTCTTCCGGGAGCAGAACGACGGGCTCTTCGAGGCGTCGTTCAAGGCCCAGTTCATCAGCGGGCTGATCATGCCGCTGATGATGTTCGTCGGGAACCTGCAGTTCGTCCTGGTCGCGGTGATCGGTGGTCTGCGGGTCTCCAGCGGTCACATCACCGTCGGTGACCTGCAGGCCTTCATCCAGTACTCCCGCCAGTTCACCCAGCCGCTGACCACCGTGGCCTCGATGGCCAACCTGCTGCAGTCCGGCGTCGCCTCGGCCGAGCGGGTCTTCGAGCTGCTCGACGCCGATGAGCAGCTGCCTGACGCCGGGGGTTTCGAGGCTCGCTCCGCTCGCACCTCAACCACCGGGCCCTCCGCTCGCACCTCGACCACCGGGCCGTCCGCTCGCACCTCAACCACCGGGCCCTCCGCTCGCACCTCGACCACCGGGCCCTCCGCTCGCACCTCAACCACCGAGCCGCTGGTTGAGGTGCGAGGAGCGCCAGCGACGAGCCTCGAAACCACCGGCGGAGAGGTCCGGTTCGAGCACGTGTCCTTCCGGTACGACGAGGACAAGCCGCTGATCGAGGACCTCTCGCTGGTGGCCATGCCGGGACAGACCGTCGCGATCGTGGGGCCGACCGGGGCGGGCAAGACGACCCTGGTCAACCTGATCATGCGGTTCTACGAGCTGCGCTCGGGCCGGATCACCCTGGACGGGGTGGACATCACCGAGATGCCGCGCGCGGCGCTGCGCAGCCGGATCGGCATGGTGCTGCAGGACACCTGGCTCTTCGAGGGCACGATCCGCGACAACATCACCTACGGCCGCCCGGATGCGACCGAGGAGGAGATGCTGACCGCGGCCCGGGCGACGTTTGTGGACCGCTTCGTGCACTCGCTGCCGGACGGCTACAACACCATGATCGAGGGCGACGGGGGGCGGCTCTCGGCCGGCGAGCGCCAGCTGGTGACCATCGCACGCGCGTTCCTGGCCCAGCCCGACCTGCTGATCCTGGACGAGGCCACCTCGAGCGTCGACACCCGCACCGAGCTGCTGCTGCAGCACGCGATGGCGGCGCTGCGCACCGACCGGACCAGCTTCGTGATCGCCCACCGGCTCAGCACCATCCGCGACGCCGACCTCATCCTGGTGATGGAGGACGGCGCCATCGTGGAGCAGGGCGACCACGACACCCTCCTGGCCGCCGACGGGGCCTACGCCCGGCTCTACCAGTCGCAGTTCGCGGCGGCCGGAGCCGGCGAGGAGGAGGTCGCCTGAGTGCGCGACCCGGACGAATCGGTGGAGTCGGCCGGCGTGTCGCCACCAGATGGTCCGGGCGTGAAAAGTCGGTTGGCCGTCGCCGATCGGCGGCGTACCGTCGACGTACACGGGAAAGGAGGTGATCCGAGGAATGAGCTCTTCTTGGACGCGTGAGGTGATTGCCGAGTAGGCAGTCCTCGTCGGAGACGACGGCTGTCGGCTAATCCACGGCAGTCACCCGATCCGCAGGCGACCCGGCCACGTCCCCGGGGACGGCCCCATCAGGGCCGACGCCTGCGGATCGTCCTGTTCCGGCACCTGCGGCGTACCGTCAAGGCGTGCTGGTCGTGCCGCTCGTCGTCGTCCTGCTGCTTGCCTACGTGGCCGGCGTGCGAGCCGCCCGCCGGCGCGATCACCGGTGGCCCTGGTGGCGGACGGCGCTCTTCGTCGTCCTCGGGCTCGGCAGCATCGTCGGCTCGACGCTGCCGCTCACCGGCCTCGAGCACCGGCACCTGTGGGCCGTCGCGGTCAGCCTGGTGCTGCTGCTCTCGATCTGCCCGGTGTTCCTCGCGCTGGGGGACCCGGTCGGGCTGGCCCGTCAGGCCATGGGGCCGCGGGGCAACGCCCGGCTGGAGCGCACGCTGCAAGGCGGGGTGGTGCGGGTGCTGACCTTCCCCGTCGTGGCGGCGCTGGTGGCCAGCATCGTGCTCGGCGTGACCTTCTTCAGCCCGCTGCTCGGTGCCGCGGTGCGACACGGCTGGGCGATGGATCTGACCGACCTGCTGATGCTGGTGGTCGGCCTGCTGGCGGCGCTGCCGATGCTCGGCGCGGAGATCCTGCCGGCCTGGGTGACCGACCCGGTGAAGCTGCTCTTCGCCTTCCTGGACGGCATCTTCGACGCGGTGCCCGGGATCCTGGTGATGACCACCTCGACCAAGCTGGCGGGCGGCTATTTCGTCGGCAAGGCCAGCGACGCCAACTGGGACGCCCACACCGCCGGGGCGGCGATGCTGGCCCTGACCGAGGTCGTCGCCCTACCGATGTTCTTCATCGTGTTCTTCCGCTGGGCGCTGAGCGAGACCCGCCGCCGGCCGACGGCCGAGGAGGACGACGAGCCGCTGCTGAGGACGCCGTGGTGGGAGCGGGAGCAGCCCTAGACCTGCTGCTCGGTATCGACAAGTTGTCCAGGTCAACCAATCTTGATAAAGTTGTCCTAGTCAACGTTCTCTCTTCCCGTAAGGCATCGCTTTGTCATCCCTTGCTGCTCCTGACCGGCCAGCGATGAGCCATCGTCAGATCCTGCAGGCCATGTCCGGCCTCATGATTGCGATGTTCGTCGCCATGCTTTCCTCGACCATCGTCTCCAACGCCCTGCCCCGCATCGTGGAAGAGCTGCACGGCAGCCAGACCGGCTACACGTGGATCGCCGCCTCCACGCTGCTGACGATGACAGCGGCCACGCCGATCTGGGGCAAGCTCGCCGACCTCTTCTCCAAGAAGATGCTCATGCAGAGCGCCCTGGTGATCTACGTGGTCGCGTCGATGGTCGCCGGCCTGAGCCACTCGATGGGGATGCTGATCGGAGCTCGTGCCGTCCAGGGCATCGGTGTCGGCGGCGTGATGGCGATGGTGCAGATCTGCATGGCTGCCATGGTCTCGCCGCGTGAGCGCGGCAAGTACTCCGGCTACATCGGCGCGACCTTCGCACTCGCGACGGTCCTCGGCCCGCTCGTCGGTGGTGTGCTGGTCGATTCGGTCTCCTGGCGCGCCTGCTTCTATGTCGGTGCCCCGATCGCCGTCATCGCGCTGGTCGTCCTGCAGGCGACTCTGCACCTGGCGACCAACCGGGAGCGTGAGGTGCACATCGACTACCTCGGTGCGTTCTTCATCATCGGCGGCGTCTCCTGCCTGCTGATCTGGGTCACCCTCGCCGGCGCCAACTTCGACTGGGTGTCATGGCAGTCGGCCGTGATGGTCATTGGCGGTCTTGTCCTGCTCGCGATCGCGACGTTCGTCGAGGCGAAGGTCGCGCGTCAGCCGATCATCCCGCTGAACCTGTTCCGCGACAGCACCGTCTCGCTGGCGACCGTCGCCTCGATCTTCATCGGCTTCGCCATGATGGGCGCCACCTACTACGTCTCCGAGTACTTCCAGGACTCGCGCGGCATGTCACCGACCAAGGCCGGCCTGATGTCGATCTGCATGGTCGGTGGCCTGATGTTCTCCAGCGTGGTGATCGGCCGCATCATCACCAATACCGGTCGCTGGAAGAAGTGGCTCTTCCTCGGCTCCATTCTGGTGGTCATCGGTCTCGGGCTGCTCGGCTTCATCGATGGCACGACCAACCGCGCCGTCATCGGCATCTTCCTAGTGATCCTGGGCCTCGGTCTGGGCGCCACCAACCAGAACCTCGTCCTCGCGGTGCAGAACAACGCCGCTCCGGAGATCGTCGGCTCGGCGACCGCTACCGTCTCCTTCTTCCGCTCGCTGGGTGGCGCGATCGGCGTCTCGGCGCTCGGTGCGGTGCTCAACAGCCAGGTCCAGTCGCGACTCAGCGACGGTGTGCCGAACCTGGTGAAGGCGGGGCGGATCACCGCCGACCAGGCCGGCGCGCTCGGCAGCGGCCTGGTGCCCGATGTACACCGGATGGCGCCGCCGCTGGCCGACCTCTTCGAGCGTTCCTTCGGTACGGCGACCGGCCACCTCTTCCTGATCGCGACGCCGTTCGCCGTCTTGGCCTTCTTGGCCATCATCTTCATCAAGGAGGTGCCGCTCCGGACCTCCCTGAAGAACCTCGAGGACCCCGAGATCGCCCCCGATGCCGCTGCGGAGCTCGAGCTTGGCGGTGCGCTGGACGGGCAGGGCCGATGAGCGAGCACGCCCGCGCACGTGCCTTCGAGGAGATCGGCGGCGAGCTGCGGGTGATGGGGCGGCGCTGGAAGGCGCTGAGCTCCGAGCGAGCCGCCGAGGTCCACCCGCAGCTCCAGACGGCCTCCTACTTCATCCTCGGGTATCTGATCGAGAACGGGCCGACCCGCGGCAGCGAGCTCGCGGCCGAGTTCGACATCGACAAGGGCGCCATCAGCCGCCAGATCCAGCACCTGGCCGACCTCGGCCTGGCCGAGCGGACCGCGGACCCCGACGATGGCCGGGCCCAACTGGTCTCGCCCACCGAGGAGGCCTTCCGGCGGCAGGACCTGGCCAGCCAGATGCAGGCGCGACGATGGCAGCGCCAGCTCGAGGAGTGGTCGGATGCGGAGCTGGAGAGCTTCGCCGCGCAGCTGCGGCGATTCAACGGCGATCTCACCCAGCTGGGCGCCATTCTTCGGGAAGGCAAGGCTGACCTCCAGTCAACGTAGGATGGGCGCGTGAGCGACCTGATCGACACCACCGAGATGTACCTGCGCACCATCTACGAGCTGGTGGAGGAGGGCATCGTCCCGCTGCGTGCCCGGATCGCCGAGCGCCTGCACCAGTCCGGGCCGACGGTCTCCCAGACGGTCGCCCGGATGGAGCGTGACGGCCTGCTCACCGTCGAGGGCGACCGTCACCTCCAGCTGACCGCCGAGGGCACCCGGCTGGCTACGCGCGTGATGCGCAAGCACCGCCTCGCCGAGCGCCTCCTGACCGACGTGATCGGGCTCGACTGGGAGCTGGTGCACGAGGAGGCGTGCCGCTGGGAGCACGTGATGTCGGAGAACGTCGAGCGTCGCCTGCTCGAGCTGCTCGGCAGCCCGACGGCCTCGCCCTACGGCAATCCGATCCCCGGCCTGGGAGAGCTCGGGGCGGACACGACCGCCGAGGAGTTCATGGCGGGCGTCGATCCGCTCTCGAAGGTGGTCGGTACCGACAAGGGCACGGTGCTGGTGCGTCGCATCTCCGAGGAGATGCAGAAGGACGAGACGCTGATGTCGGCGCTGCGTCGGGTCGGCGCGTTGCCGGACCGCACGGTCAGCGTCGTCGCGACCGCCGAGGGAATTCTGATCGGTTCGGGTGGCGAGAGTGCAGAGATCGTGCCCGAAGCTGCCGATCACATCTTCGTCAAACGGATGTAGACCGCGGCGCGTCCCCGGCTCAGAACCCGGCGGAGGGAACAACGGTGGAGTTGGTGCACGTGCGCCTCACAGCGGAGGACCTGGCCGACAGCGGCCAGGTCATGGTGCCGCATGCGCGCACCGGGCTGCGGCACGCGCTCCGGGTGGGCGATGAGCTGGTCGTGACCGACCAGGACGGCGAGTTCCACAGTGCCACCGTGGTCGCCGTCGACGGAGACGGGCACGACCCGGAGTACCAGCTCAAGATCGGCGCCCGGCTGCCGGTCGGCATGGCCGCCCAGCGGATGACCGACCTCGACATCCAGCCGGAGAACTCAGACCTGCACGACGTGGTCGACCTGCTCGGGGACCTGCGCGACGCGCTGCGTCACATCGACACGGCCTGAGCCTGGCCGGAGCCTCGCGCCTCGGCGCGGCGCCGCTCGAGCGCGGTGAGGAACTCGCTCGCTCCCACCTCGATCCGGTACGCCGCCAGGCCGTCGCCGCGGGTGGCGCCACGGTTGACGATGACGATCGGCGTACCGGCCTTGGCGGCGCGACGGACGAACCGCAGCCCGCTCAGCACCGCCAGGCTGCTGCCGGCCACGAGGAGGGCACCGGCCCGATCGGCCAGGGCGTCGACCGCCGCCATGCACCGCTCGACCCGCTCGCGCGGGACGTTCTCACCGAAGAAGACCACATGCGGCTTGAGCACGCCGCCGCACACCTCACAGGCCGGTACGACGAAGCCGGCGGTCTCCTCCAGAGCGACGTCACCGTCGGGCCGCACCGCGACGTCGGTGTGCCGCTGGGCCCACCCGGGATTGAGGTCCTCGAGCCGGTGCTGCAGCGCGGCACGGCCGCTGACGGTGCGGCACGAGAGGCAGACGACCTCCGAGATCCGGCCGTGCAGGGCGACGACCTCGGTCTCGAGACGCTCGCTGGGCTCGCTCCTCGACCGACGAACGACGGCGGCCTCGTGCAGGCCGTCGACGTTCTGGGTGATCAGCAGTTCGGGATCGATCGCGGCGAGAGCGCGGTGGCCGGCGTTGGGCTCGGCGACCTGCATCCGGCTCCAGCCGAGGTGCGAGCGCGCCCAGTAGCGCTGTTGCGCGGCCGGCCCGGAGACGAACTCGCCGTACGTCATCGGCATCCGCGCCGGTGCGCCCGGACCGCGGTAGTCGGGGATCCCGGAGTCGGTTGAAAGGCCCGCTCCTCCCAGTATGACAAGGGGACGATCAGCGAGGAAGCGGATGACTTCGGCGACCTCCTCGGGGTTCGACTCGCGGCGGGCGTCTTCGAGGGTCGTGCCTTCCACTCTGTCAAGAGTACGGTCAAGGCCACGGCGGTCATGACGCGCTGACTTCTAGCAGGCCCGCGAGTCGGTCGTTCGCTCGCGACTGGAGCACGGACTGCACCGATGAGGGCCACCAGCGTCCCCCGTACACCGTCGGCACCGCGTCGGCGTTCAGGCCGTCCGCGATCGCCGTCATCGTCTGGCCCTCGGCCCGCTCAGTCTCGATCCGCTCCTGCACCGCCACAGGCACCAGCGATGGGCGACCGAACCGCTTGCCCGCTGCTTTCTTCGCCTGCATCGCGTCCCGAGTCCGCTCGCCGATCAGCCGCCGCTCCATCCGAGCGAAGGCCGCGAGGATTGAAGCCACGAACTCACCCTGTGGCGTGCTGAGGTCCAGGCCGAGATCCAGCGTGATCATCGACCAGCCGCGGTGCTGGGACTCCTCCACGAGCGAGGCGAAGTCCACGAGCGACCGGCTGATCCGATCGACCTTGGCCGCGACCAGGATGTCGCCGCGGCGGACCTCCCGGAGCAACCGCTCCATCTGCGGACGGTCGAGGTCCTTCCCAGACGCGCCGCCGTCGACGTACCACTCGACGTGGCCCCACCCGCGGTACGCCGTCTCCCGTTCGATCGCGGCCCGCTGAGCGGCCAGCCCGGCACCACTCTCCGCCTGCTCCGTCGTACTCACCCGCAGATACGCCCTGACCTTCATCGGCTGACCTCCGACAGGTCCAGGATCTCCTCGCCGGTCTTCTCCAGCCACCAGCGACTGAACATGCTGCGGTGGCACGCCATCGGGTCCGCTTCGAAGCAGCACAACACCAGCCGCGGACAGTCCAACTGCACCGCTGTGGCCATCAGGTCCGCCAGAACCCGATCGACCGTCCAGCGGTGCAACTGTTGCCGGAAACGGCGCTCGAACGTCTCGTCGTCCGGCTCCTGCCAGTACCAGGGCGCCGGGGTCAGTGCTCGGATCGACGGCAGGTCATCGCCGCCGTGCGGGAACCACTTCGGCTTCCCCAGGCTGATGCGGACCGCGATGCCGTGCTTCGGCCGGTAGTGCGAATAACAGCCGGTCACGATCTCCAGGCTCATCGGGTCACCGCCCCGAGCGCGATCTGGAACACCTCGCCGGTCGACATCTCGACCACCAGGCCGTGCCGCTTCGACGTCTCCGAGATCTGACGCACCTTCGCGACCCGGATCTTCTCAACGTCGGCGCGCTCCTGTCGGTCGTAGCCGTCGTACACCTCAAACCACAGCGCCACACGGAAGTCGTGCAGCCACATGGCCTTCGCCAGCGCGCCCTCTACGTGCGCGGTGGTCACCTTCGTCTCCATCGAGTCTCCTTCGCCTGGACCTCGGCGGGGTGCCGGAGGTCCTGGAATCACACTTGGAGACCCACTCCTCAGCGTCGATCAGAAAGCCACCGTGCGGGCATGGGCGATCCCACGAATCGGGCACGTCGGTTCCTCTGCCGCCTTACCATCGGGCGGAGGTCTGGGATACCGACGGGAGAGCACTGGTGGGAACTGGATGGGTAGCGCCGGTCGTCACCGGCGTCGTCGGTGTGACCGGCGTGGCGGGGACCTACCTATCCGCTCGATCGGCGCGGATCACGGCCGCCCAGCAGGTAGACAAGCAGCGGGACCACGCGGTGAAGGAGCGCTCGCGGACGGAACGACGCGAGGCCTACGTGACCTTCCTCGAAGCGGTCAACAGTGCCTCTCAGACCAACGTGAGGATCCAGCGAATGCAGCGCGCTGGTGAGTCCGGCCGAGCCGAGTTGAGGAGCACCGTGCTTGCCGAGTTGGCCTTGCGGCGCGGGAGTCTGCGCCTCGTCGCTTCGAGAGAGGTCCGGCGTGCCGCGCTGAACGTCCACCAGCATCTGCGCCAGGCGCTGGGGGCGTCGGTGCGGGATGGCACCGGCAAGATCGAAGTCCGATACGAGGCGGCGCTGGTCGCGCTCATGAAGCAGGACCTGGATTACGAACTTGCGCCCGAAGACGTCACTGCCATGGAGTGGCGGCCAGAGGACTCGACTGTCGTCGCATCCGAGCCGGACGATGCTCCTGCACAGTCGGCCGAGGCCGAGTCCGACTCCGAGTAGTACGGCGAGGGAGGGATGGCCGTACGCAGCGGCCTCGCCTCCGCGGGTTCCGCGCCTGGTGCCGTCGGCAGGGGGAGGAGCGGTCCGAGCGGTAGGCCAGGCGTGCCGTGGCGGGTGCCTGGCCGAGACGGTAGGCCCTTCGTGGGTGGCAGGAGAGCCGCGCGCTGGGGAGCCTCCTACGCCGTGCGGAGACCTACGTCCTGTGGAGGCAGCGGGACCACCTGGCGGTCGTCAGCTTCTATTCGGGCCGGTGAGGCATCAGCGGCCGTCGCGATGGCCTGGAGCCTCCGGATCAGGGCTTCGTCCACCTGTTCGCCGCGGGCGAGTAGGTCGGCGACGGTGGCCACGACGGGCAGCGCGGCGCCCAAGTGCCGTTTCCGGACGGCAGCGGCTCGGCGTTGCTCCCGTCGGCAGGTCCGGCAGCGACGTCGGCCCTTCGCGTCGAGGAACGAGTTCTCCGGCGTGTACTCGTGGCCGCTCGGACAGGCCGTGATCTCCGGCCGGGGCGGCTTCGGCGCCTTGGAGCGGTACCGCTTCGCCTGCTCACGCTGGCACGTGCGGCAGCGACGGTGACCGCTGGGCGTGACGTAGACGTTCGCCTCGGTCATCGGGTGGCCCTTCCTGCACTCGCCGGGCTCCGGGTCGGCGGCGGTCGGCTCAGGGTCCGAATCGGGCGTGGACTCGACAGGTCGGGCGGCCACCGCGGACCGAACCAGCGGCTTCCACGCTTCGACCTCAGGCAGGGACTCTCTTGGCACCAGGTGCTCCCGGTCGCTGATCTCCCGGTCGCTCGCCTCCCACCACATGAACTCGTGGTGCGACGTCCGGACGCAGCCCGGCGTGCCACAGATCGTGACCAGGCCGCCGACCATCTCGCCGTTCCAGGTCCGATCGACCGGGATCGGTGACGGCTCGTTTTCGGGCCACACAAAGCAGTCACCGACGAGCCGGACCTGATCCCGAGCCGAGAGCGGCAGAAACGACAGATCCACCATCGCCCGGAGTCGCGCGCTGATCGTCACGCTGATGCCCTCGCGGCGGCTCGCCGGTCGCCTGCGCGTCGCCGAGCACACGCACGGCAGTGCCGGGCGCCGCTGCGGTCGACATACGTGTTCGCCTCGTCGTACTCGTGCCCGCTGGGGCAGTGCGTGATCGCACGATGCTCGTTCTCCACGGCCTCCAGGTGGGACGGCCGGACGCATCCCGCCTGGCGGCAGCGATGCCGGATTCGAAACCCCTTCGGGATCTGTCCGACGACGTGCGCCCACACCAGCCGATGCACGGACACGTTGCGCTGTCCGTCCCACATCTGCGGGAAGCCCTGACCGTTCCGGGTGCCGACCCACAGCAGACAGCCTGTTACCGGGGCCCCGCGGACGGTCGAGCGGACGCCCAGCGGTAGCGACATCAACTCGACCGCCAGCGGGCCCACCACGGCGGAATCCACAGCGTCATCCACAGCGGGACCTACACGAGAGACGGCCGGTTCGGCAGCGCAGGCGGGGCAGGCCGGTCGGCGTCGTCGTACCCGAACTCGTTCGGCCGCGTGAACCCCAGCGGGTCCTCCACGGCCTGGATCTGCGGCTCCCTCGGCATCAACGGCCGCGGATCGAGCAGCGACCGACCCGCCACCGCGGCGTCGAGCAGCATGTCCAGATCCGGCTTGCCGGGGATCCGGTCCGCTCGCGACGGGTGCTGCGAGATCCCGGCTGCCTTGTCGATGGCCCGCGCGACCTCCCGCATCACCGCTGACGCCTCGGCCGCCTCCGACAGCCACCGGCGGATCTGCGCGGCCATCGCGGCGATCTCGGCCTGGCGCTCCACCTCCTGCGCCTTCACCGCCTCCTCCACCGCGTCGGCGTCCGCGGCGACAGCCTGGGCCTTCTCCTCAGCGTGGAACCGCATCCGGTTCCGCACCGAGGCCCACGCGTCGTTGACGTGCGAGCGGTCCAGCGGGATCGGCCTCGGCGGGATCGGCTCTCCGGTGGCCACGGCCTCGTCCCTGGCCTGCTTCCACGCCGCCAGGGCAGCATCGTCGGCGGCCTGGATCTCCGCCGACTGGGCTTTGAGAGCGGCGTCCTGCTCCCGCAACCGGTCGCGCTCCTCGTGCCAGGCCGCCATCGCAGGCGCCGTGTCCAGGATCTCCCGCGGCGACCGACGGTCCTCCGTCATCGCAGGTACCTCGGCCCGCCGTCGGGCTCCTTGCCCGCCTGCTCGACCGCAGCCTTGTCGGCCGCCGCCTTCTGGTTCCAGCGCTCGGTCAGATCCTGGACCCGCGTCCGGTCGGGACCGCTGGGTGTGCGGATCCGGAGAGCCGCGAGCCTGCTGCGCTCGAACCCGGTCGGGTTGGCCATCGCCTCCAGCCGACCCAGCGTCTCCCGATCGTCATCGCTGAGACGGTTACTCTGCCCGCTCAACGGCCGACCGAACGCGTCGCGCATCTCGCTCATCGCTTGCCTCCTCGTCCGAATGCCTTGTCCGTCGCGGCCTGGAGCGCCCGCACAAGCGGTGACGCACTCCGGCGCCGGTTCCGCTCCTCGATCAGCCGTGCGGTGCTCTCCGTCTGCCGCTCCGCCGTCGTGATCCGGTCCGGGTCGCCCAGCCCGTCGTAGTTCGGCCCGTACTGGGGCCCACGAGTCGCCATCACTTGCCGCCCTTCGGCTTCGGTCGTCCGACCATCCGGTTCGTCCGCGGGTTGAACACCAACTTCGACTTGCCGCCGCTGGCGCTCCCGCTCGACTTCTTCCCTGCCATCGCTCCTCCTCGGCTTCCTCTTGCGATCAGCCCACCCGAGGCGGGCAGCAGGCGGTTCCACCGGGACATGTCGACGCGCCGGGGCGCGGGCGTCGGTCCCTCCTCCTGCTGCCCGCTTCGCGCGGTCCGATCTGCTGAACTGACGTCATCCCTCAACCACGCCGGGGCCCGGTAGGAGCGGGTGTGAGCGCTACCCGAGGAAGGGCAGGCCCCGGCGGGGATGACGAGCGACGTCATGCCGCACCATCCTCGATCTCGATCGGAGCCCGGAGCGCGAACCGCTTGCCCCTGATCGGGCACGTCCCAGCGTGCGGCCAGACGACCCGCCACCGATCGGCGACGAGATCCCAGGCCGGATCGTTCGGCGTGGCGCAGCAGTCCGGGCACACCGTCGAGAGCACCCAGAACGACAGCCACTCCGGAACCGGTCGCTCGTCGGTGAGCAGGTCGAGGGTCAACTGCTCGCCGGTCATCGCACGACCCCAGTCTTCGAGCGCTCCAGCACCGGATGGCCGCCGCAACCGCAGCCGCCGCCGACCGGAGCCTTGCAGAACAGGCAGAAGTCGCCCTCCTGGGCTCCGACGATCTCGGCGACCTGCTGGTCTGTCACGGTGTGACGGCCCCCCTCTGTCACGGCGTGACCATATGCGTGACTCGGGTCGGGTCGGGACGGGTCGGGTCGGGGCGGGAAAGCAGCAACAGGAGGACGAGATTCAGCAGCAGAGTCGGAGTTCTTCGGCTTCCTCGTCTTCGCTGCTTCGTCGTCCGCGGATTCGATTCCGGCCTTCCGCATCCGGGCCTTCCTCTGCCGCTCAGCGTCCATCGCTCGGCGCTTGGCGATGACCTCGGACTCGGGCTGGTGCTCCATGTGGTGGATCACCTGCCAGCCGTCGTCGGTCGTCCTCCAGAACCCTGCGGCGACGAGTTCCGCGGCGGCGGCTTCGTAGTCGTCCACGGCGGCGTGCTTGCGGAGTTCGCGGCGGGTGATCTTGCCGTCCGTCTCGCGGCGCATCGTCAGGATCAGGGCCTCGACGTGAGTCCTGAACGCGGCGTCTGAGAGCCCTGCGACGTCGCACTGGTCGGCGAAGTCGTCGCTCAACTTCGTCCAGGTCATGCGGCGTCCCCTCCCGTACCTGCGGCCGGGTCAGTGACGTACTCCGGGAAGACCTCCCACGGCGGCATCTCCAGCACTGCGGCCACCTGCATGATCGTCCGGCGGGTCGGCCGGTATCGACCGAGCAGCACGGCGCCCAGGTGCGTCTGGTCCATCGCCAGCCGACCGGCCACCTCGCGGATCGTCAACCCACGGTCGAGGATCAGGCTGCGAGCCCTGATCGGGCGAGCCTCTGAGCCCTCCATCGTTCCCTCCTGCTGTCCAGATACGTCACGTCCTGCGAATAGAGGCCCCGCGCTCCACCGTCCCGACTGGCTGCCGGGCCGGAGGTCATCACTCTCCTTCGCCTGACGCGACCTACCCGGAGGAGGTCCCGCACTCGTGAGCGTATCTGGGTATCCCGACAGCCATCGGAGGACGGCCCGGTGTGTTTCCGCCGCCGGGTCGACGCGCCGACCGTGACCGGCTCGTCCGGAGATCGGCCGCCGGTCGACTGCGGGTCGTGGCTGCGTCGTCGTCGCTCTGACCGGTCTCGGCTCTGACTCGGGACGCTCTGGGCCGTCAGCTTCTCCGGTGGAGCGGTGGAACAGGCGCTCAGCGGCGGCCGTAAGACGGCAGGGGGTGGGTGGCCGTACGTGCGCGGGCATGCGTGCGCGACCGGAGCGGCGGTGTGGTGGGCCGGGCCGGACGATGCCCAGGGCGAGGCGTAGCGGGGTCGTGGCCGTCCTCGGAGGCTCGGCGGGATGGAGGGTTAGCGCCCGAGGCCCGTTGCCCTCCACTACGCTCCGAGCGGCGAAGGAGGATGGCTCGTGAGTGCAGACACCGCAACGGTCTTGCTTGCCGCGTTGGCGTTGCTCGTGTCGATCGTCGGCACGATCCAGGCGAACCGACGTGCACTGGCGAGCGAGAGGCTTGCGGTCGAGGCCCGCGACGAGGCTCGGGCAGCGCGGACCGACGCTCTGTGGTCCGCGCTCGTCGAGAGCATCCACGGTGTCGTGTCGCTCGACCCGACGACCGAGCGCGTGAAGGACCAGTGGCAGCGGCTGCGGGTGACCGCCGTGGCGCTCGTGGACGGCCTCCCGGACTGGGACGGTCTGGATCGGTGGCTGTCGGCCGAGCACGCCCTCGGTGCCGCGATCGGGCGCCAGGTCATGGAGCAGTCCAAGCCCGATGACACCGCAGACCAACGCATTGCGATCCTGAAGCCTTCGATCGACTGGGCGATGGCGCTCATGAACAACGTCCGACTGTTCCGGGCCCAGGGCCACGACGCCGCGGCCATGCAGTCGCTCACCGACAACGCGCACGACGTCGCCCGACGTCTCTACGCGCGGAACGGCTGGGACCTTCCCGAGCCGCCCGCGTGGCAGCCGCTCGCCTGATCGGCCACCTCCAGGGCGGAGAGCGCTTGGCGCGCTGGGGCTACAGGCCGGTCACCTTCGGGGCAAAGTCGCAGTGCTTGCGGATCTCCGAGCCGTTGGTCGAGTCCCAATCGATCTGGCGGGCTTGCTTGCGGGTGCACGTCAACGCGAACAGCGTCCCAGTGCCGTCCTTCCCGGCTGGGGTCTTGGTCGGCCCCTTGACGGTGATCACTCCGCTTTTGAACTTCGGGTCGGTGAACAGTGTCTTCCACAGTTGGCGGGTCGGTCTGATCAACTCGATGTTCGTGCTGATCCCGGCGGGATCCTTGACGGTGTACTCGATCGAGCAGCGCTCGCGACCGGTGCAGGAGACTTCTGGGTGTCCGTCGAGTCCTGCGCTGGTTTCTTCGATTGCGCTCTTGACTGCCGAGGACACTGCGGAGTCGGACACGGTGAACGACTTGGGCGCCTCGTAGCCCGACGAACAGGCACCTACGAGCAGGAGCGGTGCCGTGAACATCAGGGCCTTCGTCACACGTGTCTGCATGGCGCCTGATTCTGCTACGAATCCGCAGTCGACCGCTGCGGATTCGCTGCATAGCGTCCGGCCGCGTGGGAGACGGTCGGCGACGCGAGGTGGATGCTCACCTCCTTGCCTTCGGCCGACGGATACGAGTGCTCCGTGAAGAGACGCGGCTCTCTCAGGAGAAATTGGCCGAGGCCGCCGGGTTCCATCGCACAGTGATCGGGTTCATCGAGCGGGGCGAACGAGAGATCGGCATCTCGAAACTCTGGCCTCTTGCGCAGGCACTCGGCGTCGAAGTGCCCGACTTGTTCGCGGAGTAGGCCGCAAGTCTTGAAGACGACGAAGGCCCCGCCGGTGCTGGCGGGGCCTCCTGATGACGATGCGTTGCGGGCTGTGGCGCTCGTCGTGGGGTCGGTCGAAGGAGAAGGTAGGCGGTGCCTCCGACGTCCCTACGTCCTGTTGTACGACCGGACGAGCGACAGCGTCATCTCGCCGGTCTTCTCGGACCAGGCTCTGCGGATCCGCAAGTCGGGCCACAGGACCACGTTCACGGACTCGGGGTCGAAGCCGCGGCCTCGGCGCGTCGGGCTGACCTCGATCCGCTGGATGCACATGCGGATGAACACTCGCCGGTCCCGGAACGGCATGTCCGCGATCGACGGCCACTCCACGAACTGCACGGCCTCGAACTCCTCCACGACCTCCTGGACCTGGAGCGAGCGGAGGCGGGCGACCTCGGCGTCGAACTCGGCCACGACCGCGCTGAACGTCGTCGGGTCGATCCCTCCACCGACGAGGCTCTTGATCGTGTCGGCCTTCCGCTGCTCTACGGCGCCGATCTGCTCCGCGACCTGCTTGTCGGCAGGGTCGATCCAGCCATCGACGGTCAGCACGGATCCGTCCTCGATCCGGCCCTGCACGGTCTCGATCACATGGGCGTCGAGCCGCGCTTCGTCGCGGGACAGGTGCTTGAAGTCGCGGCAGGCATAGGTCGGCTTCCCGCTGGTCTGCATGAACGACACCATGGTCCCGCCGTCGCACCGCTGGCAGCGCAGGAGCCCAGTCAGCAGGTGCTTGGTCTCCGACGACCAGCCGGGCGGCATCCGCTTCCGCGCCTCCAGGACGACCTGCAACTGGTCGAACTCCTCAGGCGTGAACACGGTGTCCCACTGGCCAACGACCGGGCTTCCATCGTCGTCCTTCACGACTACCACTTGCTCGACGAGCCGACCGTCAGCCTGCCGGACCCTCTGCTTCTCAACGACCCGCCCGCACAAGGCCGGACGCTGCAACGTCTCGCGGAGTGTCTTCGTCTCCCAGCGGCGTCGGATCGCGTCGGGCCGGATCGATTCCTTCTGTGCCGCCGTCGGGATGCCGCGCCGGTTCCAGTCCTTGACGATCGCCGACAGGCCATCACCAGCGAGCAGCCGCTTATACGCCTCGCGGAGCAGGTCGGCCTCGTGGGGGACCAACGTCTTTCGGTCCGTCTTGTACCCGAATGACCGGCGACCGCCGTTCGTGACCTTCCCCAGCCGCCGCGACTGCCGAACCCGCTGCTTGTGCCGCTCCGACATCACCTGGACCTCCATAGAGGCCACCCCAGCCAGCACACCGGCCATGCCCCGCGAGTACCCGGTCAGCATGTCGCCGCCGGTCACGAAGTGGACTTCGCAGCCCGTATCTTCGACTGCCTCGGCGAGCCGCACGAAGTCGTGCAGACGACGGGTCAGTCGGTCCGCCGCGTACACGACCAGCGTCGTGACCTCGCCGTCCCGGATGCCCTGGAGTAACTGCTCGAACCGTGGACGCTTCTTCTTCACCGACGCGGAGGCCGTCTCGGTCAGACTCCACCTCGGGTCAAGGGCCCAGCCCTTGTCAGCGACCCACTTGCCGATCGCGTCCATCTGTCGCTCGATGCCCAGACCGGTCTGGTTCTCGTCCTGTGACATCCGGCCATACGCCGCCACGCGTCTCATGCCACCCCGCCTCTTCGCGCGCCCGCGCATTGGGCGGCTCCGCGCTCAGGATATCTGGTAGAGGTGACGTTTCTCTGTCGACAGGCCGGCCCCGGTCAGGACGACGAGCGGGCGGTCGGTGAGGAGGGCGAGTGCGTGCTCCTGCGCGGACCCGCTCACCGGGCGTAGCCCGAGGCCGCGCGGGTGCGCGCCGACCGCTCTTCGAGCGGTGTCTCGCTCGCTCGGCTCTCAAGATCGCGCAGCCGTGACTTGCGGCCTCGCTCCCTCGCCTTGGCGGCCTCGACCTCGCGGTCCTTCTTCGGCGCGTGCGTGACCAGGTCGTCGAGCAGGTGCTGGGTGGCGTGGGCGACCGCCGCGACCGCCCGGTCGAACGCCTCCTGGTTGGCCTGCGAGGGTCGGACCGTGCCGCTGACCTTGCGGACGTACTGGAGGGCGGCTGCGGTCACCTCCGCCGACGTCGCCGGCGGCTCGAAGTTGTGCAGAGGGCGGATGTTGCGGCACATGCCTCCAGCGTAGGCGAGGCGATCGAGGTAGCGATTCTGCTTCGGACTCGCGGCTCGATCACTACGATGGGCCCCGATGGTCAGCGCAGCCCAGGGGCGCCACCGCGCGCCCGCTACCGCCGAAGCGGCGGCTGTCGACCTGGGCGATCTGGGCGCTTGTCCGGCCGACGGCTCCGTCGTCCTCACCCGCACGGTCGACCTCCTGGTCTCCTCGGTCCTGGCCGTCTCGTCGGATCTCGACCTGCGCGGCGTTCTACGGCGTACTCTCGCCTCCGCCTGCCTCCTCACCGGCGCGCCGCACGGCATGGTCGCGATCGAGGGCGAGCGGGCGATCCTGTACGGCGAGCACCGCGGGGACCGACCCCTCACCGCGAGCAACGGCGGCCTGGTTGCGATGGTGCGGGTGGCGCAGCGGCCCTACGCGCGGCTCCGTCTGGCGCCACCGGCCGACGGGCGGGAATTCAATGCGCGCGACGAGCTCCTTGTCGATCGGCTGGTCAGCGCGGCCGGCCAGGCGATCGGCAACGCCCTGGAGCATCAGCGCCGGCACCAGGGCACGGACGACGCCGGCGCGGCAGATGCGATGACCGATGCGGTGCGCGCCGAGCGCGAGCGGATCGCCAGGGACCTCCATGACACCGTGATCCAGCGGCTGTTCGCGACCGGCATGCGGCTGCAGCTGCTGCGGCGTACTGCCGAAGAGGCGGCCGGCGCCGGCATCACCGCCGCGATCCGCGATCTCGACGCCACCATGAGGGACCTGCGGGCCACCATCTACGGGCTGCGGCGTCGGCACGTCTCGGTGCTGGCCCAGGTGCAGGCATTGGTGGAGGAGTACGCCGCCAGCCTCGGCTTCCGGCCCGAGCTGCGGCACAGCGGCCCGGTCGACGAGCTGCTCGACGGTGACCTCGGCGACCACGTCCTCGCCACCCTGCGCGAGGCGCTCTCCAACGTCGTCAAGCACGCTCGTGCCAGTGCCGCCGACGTCGAGCTGCACGTCTCCCCGGCCTGGACGATGCTGCGGGTCAGCGACAACGGCGTCGGCATCCCGATGGGGGAGGGTGGCGTGCTGGGGAGCGGCCTGGCGAACCTGCGGGCGCGGGCCGAGCGGCTCGGTGGGGTGCTGCATCTTCGGGACAGCCGGGTGGAGTGGGTCGTGCCGACCACGCGCTGAGTCTGGCGGGTCTGTCTTCGGGGTGTGGCGCGGCCGGCTGGGGCCTGCTCAGGCGGGGTCGGCGAAGGGGTCGGCGTCGAGGTCGAGGGGCGCCAGGTCGAAGGCCCCCAGGTCAGCGGCGGCGTCGGTGGAGACGGGATCGTCCAGTGCTGGCGGTGCGTCGAGGGCGAGGGTGTCATCGGCTGCGAAGAGATCCGGTGCGCGCGTCGGCGTGGGGGCCGTGTCGGGGGTCGCTGTGGTGGGCGTTGTGCTGGCCGATCCGGTCGCTGGGGCGGCTCCTGGCGTGGCCTCGGCCAGGGCGCGGCTGAGCGCGCCCCCCTCGCCCAGCCGCCGGACGAGCTCGGCGAGCAGCGCACAGGTGAGCAGCACGATCATGAACCGCTCGAGCAGTACGTCGAGCGGCAGCGCCCGGTCCACGACCGAGGTCCACACCGCCGGCATGCTCAGCAGCGCGCTGACAGTGACGACCTCGGTGGTCAGGCCGACCGGCCGGGGAGCACTGTGGTCCACCAGCGGCACCGGTCCGACCGACAGTGCGGTCAGGGGGGCGCTCATGCGCCGACCACCGTCAGGTTCGCACCGCCGTCGACCCGGCTCGCGGTGACGACGCCGATCGACTGCACGCTGGAGGCGCCCGCGATCTCGTTGTAGGACAGGACCGGGAGACGTGGCAGAGCCGGCGCCACCAGGCGTCGTACTGCCGCCCGGAGCTGCGGGGCGCAGACCAGGACCGCTCGGACGTTGCTGTTCTCGGCCTGCTGCATGAACTGGGCGATCCGGGCCAGGACGTTCTGGGCGGTGTCCGGGTCGAGGGCGAGTACGGCGCCCTGCTCGGTGGCCCGCAGCGCCTCGAGCATGCCCTGCTCCAGCGTCGGGTCGAGGCTGATCGCCGAGACGGCGCCGTCGGCGAGGTAGGGCGCGACGATCGCAGGGCCGAGGGCCGCGCGGGACGCCTCGACCAGGCCGTCGAGGTCCTTGGACAGGCCGGCCCGCAGCGAGAGCGCCTCGAAGATGCGGACCAGGTCGCGGACCGAGACGCCCTCGTCGAGCAGGGCGCGCAGCACCCGCTGGATCTCGCCGAGGGAGAGCATCGCGGGGGTGAGCTCCTCGACCACGACCGGATGGGTGCGCTTGACAACGTCGGTGAGCAGCCGGACGTCCTCGCGTCCGAGCAGCCGCCCGGCGTGGGCGGTGACGACCTCCGAGAGGTGGGTGGTGACGACCGAGGCGCGGTCCACCACCGTCGCGCCGCCCATCTCGGCCTGGTGCCGCAGCTCGGCGGGGATCCACTTGGCGTCCAGCCCGAAGACCGGCTCGCGGGTGGGCTGTCCCGGCAGCGAGTCGATGAGGTCGCCGATGGCCAGGACGCATCCGCGCGGCGCCTCCCCGCGGGCCACCTCGATGCCGAACAGGGTGATCGCGTAGTGCCGCAGCGGCAGCTCCAGGTTGTCGCGGGTACGCACCGGCGGAATGACGATGCCGAGGTCGGTGGCGATCTTGCGGCGCAGCGCCTTGACCCGGTCGAGCAGGTCGCCGCCGCTGGAGGCGTCGACCAGGTCGATCAGGTCGGCGGCGAGCTCGAGGCCGAGCGGGTCGACCAGGATGTCGGCGGCCAGCTGCTCGGGGGAGTCGGGGTTCTTCGGGGCGGGCGCGTCGAGGAGCGGGTCGACGGCCGGGGAGTCCGTCTTCTCCTGGACGCGGGTGGAGGCGAGGAGCATGGCGCCGCCGGCGACGATGAACGGGATCTTCGGCAGTCCGGGGATGACGCAGAGGGCGAGTCCGGCGAAGCCGGCGATCCGCAGCGGCGTACGCCGGGCGCCGAGCTGGCGCAGGATGTCCGAGCCCATGTCCTCGTTGCCCGCGGCGCGGGTGACGATCAGGCCGGTGGCCACCGAGAGCAGCAGCGCTGGGATCTGGGAGACCAGACCGTCACCGATGGACAGCAGCGAGTAGGTGTTGATCGCCTCGCCGAAGCCGAGGTGGTTCTGCACCATGCCGACGCCGAAGCCGCCCAACAGGTTGACCAGGGTGATGATGATGGCGGCGATCGCGTCGCCTTGGACGAACTTGGAGGCGCCGTCCATGGCGCCGTGGAAGTCGGCCTCGGCGTGCACCTCGGCACGGCGCCGCTTGGCCTCGTCGTCGTCGATCAGGCCGGCATTGAGGTCGGCGTCGATCGACATCTGCTTGCCCGGCATGGCGTCGAGGGTGAAGCGGGCCCCGACCTCGGCGACGCGGCCCGCGCCCTTGGTGATCACCACGAACTGGATGATCAGCAGGATCACGAAGACGATCAGGCCGACGATGAGCGAGCCGCCGACCACGAAGTGGCCGAAGGTGTCGATCACCTTGCCGGCGTATCCGTGCAGCAGCACGAGTCGGGTGGCGGAGACGTTGAGCGCGAGCCGGAACAGGGTCATCACCAAGATGACCGACGGGAACGATGCGAAGTCCAGGGCGCGGTTGATGAACATCGCCGTCAGCAGCACGAGCAGCGCACCGGTGATGTTGGCGGCGATCAGCAGGTCCAGCACCGTCGCAGGCAGCGGCACCACCAGCATGACCACGATCAGCACGATGCCGATGGGTACGCCGAGCTTGGCGTAGGACTTCACGGGCGCATCAGCTGCCTCTCGGTAACTGCGTCTGGCTCGTGCCGTCCGTGGCACAACAGGGTCGGCGCCGTCCTGGTGCCGAGAGTCCTATCGGCGTACGGCACGGATGGTTGAGAGGTTGGTGCCACCGATCGGCTGCTGGTCGTGGCTGACTGCTCGTTGGCTGTGGCGGCTGTGGGTGGGCGTGGCTGGCTACTCCTCGTCGAGAAGCTGCTCGGCGGCGCTGGCGGCGCTGGCGGCGCTGCGTGCCCCGCGGAGAGAGACGCGCTCACCGCGGCGTCGCCGCGCCGCGAGGGGTACGGCGGGGAGCGCGTCGAGCTCGGTGCGCGGAGTCCGGTGCTCACCGCCGGCCAGCCCGTGGCCGCGGCGCGAGATGATGAAGGCGAGCACCTGGGCGACGGCGGCGAAGAGTTCGCGAGGGATCTCTTGGCCGACCTCGCAGGAGCGGTAGAGGGCGCGGGCGAGCGGCACGTCATGCACCGTCGGCACCGCGGCGTCGGCGGCCGCGAGACGGATCTTGGCGGCGATCGCGCCGGCGCCGCGGGCGACCACCCGGGGCGCTCCGCGCTCGGGGTCATAGCGCAGGGCGACAGCGATATGCGTCGGGTTGACCAGCAGCACGTCGGCCTCGGCCACGTCGGCGATCATCCGCGACCGCGCGGTGGCGAGCTGCCGGGAGCGGATCGCGCTCTTGACCAGCGGGTCGCCCTCGGACTGCTTGTGCTCGTCCTTGACCTCCTGCTTGGACATCTTGAGGCTCTTCTCGTGGCGGAAGCGCATCACGCCGTAGTCCGCGGCGGCGAGCACCAGCGCCACGACCGAGACCGTCCGGATCAGCGACACGGCACGCCCGTCGACGGCGTCGAGCACGGTGCTCATCGGCACCATGCCGCCGATCATCGGCATGATCGCGTGGATAGCGGTGTAGCCGATCACGGCGACGACGGCGCTCTTGGCCAGGGTCTTCGCGCCGGTCCACAGCGTCTGCAACCCGAAGATCCGCTTGAACCCCTTGATCGGGTCGAGCTTCTTGAAGTCGGGCTTGATCGACTTGGACGAGACGACCATCCCGCCCTGCGCCACCGACACGGCGACGCCGATCACCAGCACCATCGAACCGAAGACGACGATCGAGAAGAACGCCTGTCGGATCGCGGAGCCGAACACCCGCATCGCGACCGCCGGCTCGGGGTCGGCGATGGCCCGCAGCGAGGACTGCATGAGCTGCTGCAACACGGTGGCCTCGTGCTTGAGCAGCGGCCCGATGACGATGGTCAGCACGAACATCGGCGCCCATTGGCCCAGCTCCGGGGTGCGCGCGACCTTGCCGTCCCGGCGCGCCTTGCGGCGCTTCTTGGGAGTGGGCTTCTCGGTCTTGTCGTCGGCCACGTCACCCGCCTCCGGCCATCGAGCTCAGCGCCTGGTCGACCAGGTCCACGAGCCGGTCGGTCGCATGCGGCAGCGCAGCGAAGGAGAGCCCGACCAGCATCAGGGTCAGCCCGATCTTGACCGGATACATCACGTTCATCGCGTTCATGGCGGGCGCGACCTTGGTGAGCAGCGCGAGGGCCAGGTCGGAGATGAGGAGCACGGCGGCGAGCGGCAGCGCGATCTGCACCGCGATCGAGAAGAACATCCCGAACGCGGTGGTCATGACGTTGCCCCAGTTGGATAGGTCGGGCACGCCCATCAGCGGCAGCGTCCGGAACGTCGAGAGCAGGCCGCCGATCACGATCAGGTGACCGCCGGATACGAGCAGCAACACCGCCGCCAACATCTGGTGGAAGCGGCCGAAGACGCTGTTCATGTTCATCGACAGCGGGTCGTAGGCGGCGGCCACCTGGAAGCCGCCCAGGATGTCGATCAGCGCACCGGCCGACATGATCGTGTCGAAGAGCAGCTGGGTCACGAACCCCATGCCGGCACCGACCACCACCTGGGTGAGTACGACGACGATCAGCTGCGGGGTGGTCTGCGGCAGCTTCTGGGTGGCCAGCGTCGGCGAGATCGCGAAGGCCAGCCCGAGGGAGAGCACCACCTTCGCCATCGTCGGGATGCCCTTGTTGTTGAACGGCGGCGCCAGCGCCACCCAGCCCAGGATGCGCACCGTGGCCAGCAGGTAGGCGAGCAGCGAGGTGCCGTCGATCGTGATCGTCATCGCTCGTCGGTCCGGCTAGTTGAGGAGCGAGGGCAGCTTGTCGAACAGCTGTTGGGTGAAGCTCACCAGGGTGTGCATCATCCAGTTGCCGCTGACCAGCAGCACCACGCCCACGCCGACCACCTTCGGCACGAACGAGAGCGTGAACTCCTGGATCTGGGTCATCGACTGGAACAGCGAGATCGTGAAGCCGATCGCCAGCGAGGTGAGTAGGATCGGCGCGCACAGCTTGAGGCTGACCAGCATCACCTGGAGAGCCAGGTGCATGACGGCGGTGTCGGTGACCTCGAGGACGCTAGGACCCATAGCTGGCCACCAGCGATCTGATCACGAGCGCCCAGCCGTCGACCAGGACGAAGAGCAGCATCTTGAACGGCAACGACACCAACACCGGCGGCATCATCATCATGCCCAACGCCATCAGCGCGCTGCTGACCACCAGGTCGATGATCAGGAACGGGATGAAGATGATGAACCCGATGATCAGGGCGTCCTTCAGCTCCGAGAGGATGAACGCCGGCACGAGCGTGGCCATCGAGACGTCGTCACGGTCCTTGGGGAGGTCCCGCTTGGCGACGCTGGTGAGCAGCTGCAGCTCGTGGTCGTCGGTGTCCTTGAGCATGAATGTCTTCAGCGGCTTCACGCCCGCGTCGTAGGCCTTCGCGGCGGTCAGCGTGCCGTGCAGGTAGGGCTGGACGCCGTCATGGTTGATCTGGGAGAGCACCGGCGCCATCACGAACAGGCTCAGGAACAGCGCCAGCCCGGCCAGGACCTGGTTGGGCGGCGTGGTCTGCAGACCCATCGCGTTGCGGGTGATGCCGAGGACCACCAGGATCTTGGTGAAGCTCGTGCAGGTCAGCAGGATCGCCGGGGCGACGCTGAGCAGGGTCAGCGCCAGGATCGTGACCAGGGACGTCGACGGCTTGTTCGCGAGTCCGCCGAGGTCGACGTTGACGGTGCCGCTCGGGCCGCCGGGAGCCGAGGGGCCGGTGGGTCCGTTCGGGGCGGCCAGCGCGCCGCTCATGGTGGCGAGCACGACCA
>Ga0164242_10001927_pt1 | contig 24277 bp, 17 predicted proteins | sample OricomgcompostMG_FD_108783 | JGI IMG/M metagenome (GOLD analysis project Ga0164242, IMG submission 108783) | Miracle-Growth compost microbial communities from Emeryville, California, USA - Original compost - Miracle growth compost (MG) ...
CGCTTACGAATATCCGAATTATGTAACTTGTTTAGATTTAGGTTCTAACAACGCTATTTTAACCGCTGGAATGGAACGAAATATTAATAAAACGGGACTAGAAGCTAAAGCGGTAAAGAAAAACATCAATGAAAAGTCCAACCGTAAAATATGGCGGTGTAGTTGAAGTTTTGGAGGAATTTCAGCGGTAGAAAATGAATAAAAATGAAAGATGTATTATTTTTTAGAAACTCTAATGAATAAAACGTAAATTTGCGCCCGATTTGAATGGAATTCAGCGCGTAAAACAATATTTTTCATGAGTAATTTAAAAGAAATCAATAAAAGAAGAACGTTTGGCATCATTGCTCACCCTGATGCAGGAAAAACTACACTAACAGAGAAACTTCTCTTGTTTGGTGGAGCGATTCAATCTGCTGGTGCGGTAAAGAACAATAAAATTAAAAAAACAGCGACTTCAGATTTCATGGAAATTGAAAAACAACGTGGAATTTCTGTCGCAACTTCTGTTATGGCATTCGAATACGGCGGGAAACAAATAAATATTCTCGATACTCCTGGACATAAAGACTTTGCTGAAGATACTTACCGAACACTTACAGCTGTTGATAGTGTTATTTTGGTAATTGACTGTGCAAATGGAGTAGAGGCACAAACAGAGCGATTGATGGAAGTTTGTCGCATGCGTAAAACGCCTGTAATCATCTTTATCAATAAAATGGATAGAGACGGAAAAGATCCTTTTGATTTATTGGATGAGTTGGAAACTACTTTAGAAATTAAAGTTCGTCCACTCGCATGGACAATTGGTATGGGTTATAATTTTCAAGGAGTTTATTCTATCTACGAAAACAATTTGAATCTCTTCAAAGCGGAAAAAACTAAAATCGCTAAAGAATCTTTCTCTTTTAAAGATGTAAATGATCCAAAGATCGATGAAATTGTTGGTGATAAAGCTGCTGATAAACTAAGAGAAGATTTAGAATTGATTGAAGGTGTTTACGATGAGTTTGATAAAGAAGCTTATTTAGCGGGAGATTTAGCGCCTGTTTTCTTTGGTTCTGCAGTTAATAATTTTGGAATTAAGGAATTACTCGATGCATTTATTGAAATTTCTCCAACACCAAGAGGAAGAGATTCTGATAAGAAAAGAGTAGAACCAATGGATACTGATTTCAGTGGTTTTGTCTTTAAAATTCACGCAAATTTAGATCCAAAACACAGAGATAGAATTGCATTTTTACGTATTGTTTCGGGTAAATTTGAACGTAATACATTTTACAATCACAGTAGACTTTCTAAAAAACTAAAATTTGCCAATCCAACTTCTTTTATGGCACAAGATAAAAGTGTTATTGACGAAGCTTATCCTGGCGATGTAATTGGTTTGTACGATACAGGAAATTTCAAAATCGGTGATACTTTAACCGAAAAAGGAAGCTTTAACTTTAAAGGAATTCCAAGTTTTTCTCCTGAGATTTTTCAAGAGTTGGAGAATTTAGATCCATTGAAATCAAAACAATTGGAAAAAGGAATCAATCAATTAACAGATGAAGGAGTTGCTCAATTATTCATTCAACAACCCGGTTCTCGTAAAATTGTTGGAACCGTAGGTCAACTTCAGTTTGATGTAATTCTATACCGTTTGGAGCATGAATATGGCGCAAAATGTGCTTTTAGACCACGTAATTACCACATCGCTTGTTGGATTACTTCTGATAACGAGCAAAAACTAAGTGATTTCATTCGAGCAAAAGTTGGAAATATTGCCAAAGATAAAGACCAAAACACAGTATTTTTAGCCGAAACTCCTTTCTTACTGCAAATGGCAGAACGCGATTATCCAGAGATAACTTTCCACAGAACTTCTGAATTTAAATTAGAAGAATAAGCCTTGTCTTTTTGTTAATTCAAAAAAGATTGTATTTACTAATGCTTTGATTTTTAGATTAGATTCTCTATATTGTAGAAATCTAAAATCAATACATTATGAATTTTTCAAAAGTAATCGGTACAGTTTTAATCTTAATTAGCTTAGGACTCGGATATATCGGTGTCAACAAATTAGTAGATAATACGAAGCAAGTAAACCTTTTAGGAATTAAAATCGATGCTTCAAATGAAAAAGGTCAAACTACATCCTATATTTATTTAGGTGTGGCTATTGTTCTTTTAGCAGGTGGAATTTTTACAATTACAAGAGCTAAGAAGTAGTTAGAATGATTCTTCAAAAATAGAAATGTCAGCGATTTTTTTTCGGTGGCATTTTTTTATGCTTCGTTTTTTATTTGAAAGTGTATATTTGGAACAACCAAAATATACTCATGGAAAATCTAAGACCTAACGAACAACGTGCAAAAACAGCTGTATTATTAATTTGGATTGTACTTGGATTAGAAATAGCTTCATTTATCTCCAGTTATTTACAGTACAATTTATTAGATAATGTCGATAATGGAAGACAAGTTAGCTTTGAATCAGCTACTGTAAATGATATTAGAGAGCGTACCATTGCAATAATTTATCTAATTGCATCAGTCGTTTCTGGAATAGTATTTATTCAATGGTTTAGAAGAGCTTATTTTAACTTGCATCTAAAAGTAAATCATTTAACGTTTTCCGAAGGCTGGGCAGCAGGTTCTTGGTTTGTTCCCTTAATGAATTTATTTAGACCTTACCGAATCATGAAGGAGTTATTTGAAGAAACGGAAAGACTTTTATTTAAAAGACATCCCGAGGTTAAAGCAAAACTGACTACATCTATTCTTGGTGGATGGTGGGCATTATGGTTAGCTAGTCATTACATTGATCAATACATTTTTAGATCTAATTTAAAAGCAGATACAATTAAAGAATTGATTTTGATTACAAAAATTAACATGGTTTCTAATATTATAGCCATTCCTCTAGCGTTAATTACCATCAAAATAATTAAGAATTATAGTAGCATAGAAACTCTGTTAAATGAACCAGAAGAAGTTGAGCTAACCGAAGAAGTAAAACTAGATGAATTTTCTATTCAATAATACCTTTTCCTTAATTCACTAGCATTTTGAAACTCAAAAGGAATAAAAACACTATTTTTGCGCAAATTACAAAGCATGATTGATTTAAAAATAGGTGGAGTTCCAGAACATTTCAATTTACCTTGGAGATTAGCCATAGAAGAAGGTCATTTTAAGTACATAGATTTAAACCTTACTTGGGAAGATCAACACATGGGAACAGGGGAGATGGTGAAAAAACTCGCCAACGGAGAACTAGATATTGCTGTTTTATTGACAGAAGGAATTACAAAAGCAATTTTACAAGATAAACTCAAAGCAAAAATTCTTCAAGTATTTATCACAACGCCACTTCATTGGGGAATTCATGTTCCTTACCATTCTAAAATAATGACGGTAGATGACTTGAAAGGTCAAACATTTGCAATTAGTCGCTATGGTTCTGGTTCTCATTTAATGAGTTATGTTAAAGCAGATCAAGAAGGTTGGAATGCAGAAGACTTGAAGTTTAATGTAATTGGTGATGTTGAAGGTGGTTTAACCTCTTTGGAGAAAAACGAAAGTCAAGCATTCCTTTGGGAGAAATATACCACGTTTCCATATACAGAAAAAGCACGTTGTCGTTATATTGATGAGGTCGTTACGCCTTGGCCTTGTTTTGTTATTGCCGTTCGAGAAGATTTAGCAATTGAACAAGCTGATTTATTGGCTAAAATGTGCGAAATTATCGGACAAATGGCGGCTACTTTAAAAACATCTGATGATGTAGTGGAAATAATTGGTTGGAGATATAACCTAAGAGCAGGACAAGTTGCTAACTGGTTAATTGAAACAGATTGGAACTATTTAGGAAAGGAATATAAAGAAGAATTTCAGAAAACAGTAGATTATTTGGTTCGATTGAAGCTGATTGATCCCGAAAATGCTGAAAACTGGAATGAAAAGCTTTTCCCGAAAGTTATCGAGTAGAACTTCTCATTCCGTTAATTATCTTAAATCTCAGTTACCAATTGGTGTTTTTCAATTAATTTTCTTAGATTAATTAATCCATAACGCATTCTACCAAGCGCAGTATTAATGGAAATATCCATTTGATCTGCAATATCTTTAAAAGACATATCTTGGAAAATACGCATGACGATAATATCTCTTTGACTATCTGGAAGATGGTCAATAAGTTTCACCATTTGTCCTTCTAACTCCCCGCGAATGATTTTATCTTGGATATTTTCATCTTGAAGCGATAAAACAGAAAAAATATTAAAATCATCACGTGATGAAGATGATTCTGAAATCATTTTCACTTTATTACTTTTTCTGAAATGATCTATAACAAGGTTGTGAGCAATACGCATTACCCATGGAAGAAATTTTCCTTCTTCATTGTAGCTACCTGCTTTCAAAGTGCGAATCACTTTAATAAATGTATCTTGAAAAATATCATTTGCTAAATCGCGATCCTTTACTTTAGAAAGAATGTAGTGGAAAACACTTGATTTGTGCCTAAACAATAAACGTTGAAAAGATTTTTCATTGCCTGCGATATAATCTCTAATGAGATCTCTATCATCGATTTCTGATAACAACATAATTTACCCTTTTAACTTGGTGAATACTCTAGTTTTTATAAGTAAATTTGTTGTATAGGCAATTGTTTTTTAGTTATTATATAGTCCAATGATACAAAAATATTTTTAACTAACAATAAAAAAATAAAAATTAAACAACACTTTTTTCTTTTTATCTTCACGGTCTAGAATATTATGACAACAGAATTTATCCATATAAAAGGTGCTCGTGTTCACAATTTACGCAATGTAGAAGTGAAAATTAAACACGGTTCATTTACAGTAATTACAGGACTTTCAGGTTCCGGAAAATCTTCTTTGGCTTTCGATACTTTATATGCCGAAGGTCAAAGACGTTACATAGAAAGTCTATCTTCATATGCTCGTCAATTTCTAGGAAAATTAAATAAACCCGATCTTGATTTTATCAAAGGAATTGCTCCGGCGATTGCAATTGAGCAAAAAGTTACGGCAAGTAATCCGCGTTCAACAGTTGGAACAAGTACAGAAATTTATGATTTTCTAAAAATTCTCTATGCTCGTATTGGAAAAACGTATTCGCCAATTTCGGGTAAAGTCGTCAAAAAACATTTGGTAGAAGATGTTGTTCGTTTTGTATCTAGTTTAGAAGATAATTCTAAAATAATGATTCTTGCAACCATTAATTTTGAGCAGTATGGTCAAGAGCGACAATTACAACTCTTCAAAGAACAAGGATATGCACGTGTTTTTTACAAAGATGAAGTACATGAAATTGAAGAGCTCATTAAGGCAAAAACCAAACTAAAAGGAGCTTCTTATTTGTTAATTGATAGAATAGCGACTAAAAAAGAAGATGAACCTTTAGAAGCTAGGATTGCAGAATCTATCCAGCTAGCTTTTTCTGAGGGACATGGGAAAATGGCTGTTTATACTGCTGAAGATAAAAAATATCATTCCTTTTCTACTTTGTTTGAATTGGACGGAATGACTTTTATGGAGCCTTCACTCCATTTTTTCACGTTTAATAATCCTTTTGGAGCTTGTGAGACGTGCGAAGGATTCGGAAGTGTAATTGGTGTTGATGAAGATTTAGTTATTCCAGATAGATCATTGAGTGTTTTTCAAAAAGGTGTTGCGCCATGGAAAGGAGAAACTATGGGCGAATGGTTAGATCATTTTATATTAAAAGCAGCTAAATATGATTTTCCTATTCATAAACCGATTGATGAACTGAGTCCAGAACAATATGACCTTTTGTGGAATGGAAAAGGAGATTTAAAAGGTATTCGCAAATTTTTCGAATACGTTGAAAGTAAAAGTTATAAAATTCAATACCGCGTTATGCTTTCTCGCTACCGAGGAAAAACCTTGTGTCACGATTGTAAAGGAACACGTATTCGAAAAGAAACGAATTATGTAAAAATCAATGACAAGAATTTGAGTGAACTCGTTCTAATGCCCATTGATAAGTTGTATGACTTTTTTCAGAAAGTTACTGTAGAAAAACACGAAGCGAATATTTCGAAACGAATTTTTCCAGAAATTACCAATCGTTTATTATTTCTAAAACAAGTTGGATTAGGTTATCTTACACTTAATAGAGCTTCAAATACTTTGTCAGGAGGAGAGGCACAACGTATCAATTTGGCAACTTCACTAGGAAGTAGTCTTGTTGGTTCCATGTATATTCTCGATGAACCGAGTATTGGTTTACATCCAAAAGATACGGCTTTGCTCGTAGAAGTACTTCAAAATTTAAAAAATATAGGTAATACAGTCATTGTTGTTGAGCACGAAGAAGAAATCATGCGTGCAGCAGACGAGATTATCGATATGGGACCTGAAGCAGGTATTAATGGAGGTGAGATTGTATTTCAAGGAAATTTAGCAGCATTAGAGAAAAATGGAGTAGGACTAACCGCTGCTTATCTAAATGGAGATATGCAAATAGATGTTCCGTCCAAAAGAAGAAAATCAAACGCTTCAATAACGCTTTTAGGCGCTCGAGAAAATAATCTAAAAAATATTGATGTTAAATTTCCATTGAATCAGCTAGTTTGCATTACAGGAGTTAGTGGTTCTGGAAAATCTACTTTAGTAAAAAAGTTATTGTATCCTAGTTTGAAAAGAGAGTTAGGAGAATTAGGAGATAAAATTGGACTTTGCAAAGGAATTACGGGAGATATAAAAAATATTCATCAAGTTGAGTTTATTGACCAAAATCCAATAGGAAAATCTTCTAGAAGCAATCCAGTAACTTATTTGAAGGCTTTTGATGAAATTCGAGAGCTATATTCAAAACAAAAATTAGCTGTTGCTAGAAACTATAAACCTGGTTTCTTCTCGTTTAATGTCCCAGGAGGAAGATGTGATATGTGTGAAGGAGAAGGAACGGTGACGATTCCTATGCAATTTATGGCAGATGTTCATTTACTTTGTGAAGTTTGTAAAGGAAAGCGCTACAAACAAGAAACCTTGGATATTTTGTATCGAGAACAATCAATAGCAGATGTGTTGGATATGGATGTAACTACGGCGATTGAATTTTTTAAAGGAGGAACTACCAAACACGATCAAAAAATAATTGAGAAGTTAACTCCACTAGAAGAAATCGGATTGGGTTATATCAAATTAGGTCAAGCTTCATCAACATTAAGTGGAGGAGAAGCGCAACGCGTTAAACTAGCTTCGTTTTTAATAAAAGGTGTAAGCAATCAAAAAAACTTGTTTATTTTTGATGAACCAACTACAGGACTTCATTTTCACGATATTTCTAAACTCATTATTGCATTTAATAAACTGATTGGTTTGGGACATTCTATCATTGTAATTGAGCACAACGGAGAAGTGATAAAAATGGCTGATTATGTGATTGACTTAGGTCCAGGTGGAGGTGAAAATGGGGGTTCCATATTATTTGAAGGTACACCAGAAGAGCTGGTTAAATGTAAAGAGTCATTTACAGGTAAATTTTTAAAAGAAAAATTAGTTCAACTCGTAAGATAAATTAGGTTTTTCTTGCGGTGGTTTAAATATGATTTTCTAACTTAGAGGCTTTTTTAACAAAATATTGATGAAAGAGGGTCATTATAACTTGAATAAGTTAACAGGTGCAGGTTTATTAATAACACTAGGAATTATATTTGGTGATATTGGTACTTCTCCTCTTTATGTACTAAAATCTATAGTTGGAGATCATCCAATAGAACCAGAGATTGTAAAAGGAGCTATCTCTTGTATTTTCTGGACTTTAACTCTTCAAACAACATTAAAATACGTAGTTCTTACACTCAGAGCTGATAACAAAGGTGAAGGTGGAATTTTCTCACTTTATACTTTGGTTAAAAGAACCAAGATTAAATGGTTACTTTTCCCCGCAATCATCGGCGGTAGTGCCTTGCTTGCGGATGGAATTATCACTCCTCCAATTACCGTTACTTCTGCAATAGAAGGTTTAACTGAACTGAATCCACACATTAAAATTATTCCTATTGTTTTAGCTATTATTACTATTCTTTTTGCTATTCAGCAGTTTGGTACAAAGTCGATTGGTCGTTTTTTCGGTCCAGCTATGTTCTTTTGGTTTCTTATGATTGGACTTCTTGGTTTATCTCAAATGACAGGTAGTTTCAATATTATGACATCTGTTAATCCTTATTATGGTTATAAATTGCTTTTTGATCATCCAGAAGGATTTTTAGTCTTAGGAGCTGTGTTTCTTTGTACGACAGGAGCAGAGGCTTTGTATTCAGATTTAGGACACTGTGGACGAAAAAATATTCGTATTAGCTGGATCTTTGTGAAATCAATGCTTCTGCTTAATTATTTTGGTCAAGGAGCATGGTTAATCGCTCATAAGGGATTGACGTTAAAGGAAATTGGAATTGCCAATCCATTTTATGGTATTATGCCAGATTGGTTTGTTCCTTTTGGAATTGTCATTGCAACTTTAGCTGCTGTTATTGCTAGTCAGGCACTTATTAGTGGTTCATTTACACTTATAAACGAAGCTATTCGTCTCAATTTATGGATGAAAATGAAAATTAAATATCCATCGAATGTAAAAGGACAGTTATATATTCCTGCAATAAACTGGATACTTTATGTGGGATGTGTTTTTATCGTTCTTTATTTTCAAGAATCATCTGGTATGGAAGCCGCTTATGGACTTGCAATTGTGCTTACAATGTTAATGACAACAACTTTGTTGATGTATTACATGATAATGAAAAAGTACAACAAGATCTTTATCTTTTTCTCTATGGCAATTTACGGTATAATTGAACTTTCTTTCCTTTATGCAAACTTGAGTAAATTCTACCATGGAGGATGGATAACAATCTTCATCGCTTGTATTCTTATTGGAATTATGCTTAATTTCTACTACTCGCGAAAAATTAGAAATCGCTATGTGGAGTTTGTTAAACTAGCAGATTACTTGCCTATTTTGGAAGATTTAAGCAAGGATTTAACTATGCCAAAATATGCTACGCATTTAGTATATCTAACAAGTGCCGATAAACGAGAAGAAATTGAATCTAAAATTATTTATTCTATTCTATATCAGCAACCTAAGCGAGCAGATATCTACTGGTTTGTTCACGTAGATGTGGTAGATGAACCGTATCGCATGGAATATAAAGTGAGTGAATTTATTCACGACGACGTTATTCGAATTGATTTTACACTTGGATTCCGTGTAGAGCCTCGTATTAACTTACTATTTAAAAAAGTAGTAGAAGATATGGTGAAAAATAAAGAGGTAGATATTACCAGTCGTTACCATTCTCTTCATAAAAACAATCTTATCGGTGATTTCCGTTTTGTGGTAATCGAAAAAGTTTTGTCTTACGATAACGAACTTCCTATCAGAGAGAAATTTATCATGGATATTCATGCTGCATTGAAATATTTCAGTTTGTCAGATGAAAAAGCTTTTGGACTAGACGCAAACTCTGTTACAGTTGAAACTGCTCCAATTGTAATTTCTCCGCTTAAAAATCTACGTTTAAAAAGAGTCGACTAATTAGCTTGAGAATAGATTTGTTTGTTGTACATTTGAAAGTCAACAGATTAATTATGAAAAAACTGATTGTAACAGTTGTTTTTAGCGCTTTCTTGCTTTTTGCAAATGCTCAATTTGGCTTTCTACGTTCCAGTCTACCTGTTTTCTTTGCTGGAAATCAACTCGTTTCTCCCTGGGGCGGCGGTTTAAATTGTCCACAATTTTCTGAAATAGATATCAACTTTGATGGACTAATAGATTTGTTTGTTCTCGATAGAAGTGCAGATCAAATTCGTGTTTTTATGGGTAAAGATGATGGAACGAATAAATATTTCGTTGAAGCGCCAGAGTTTCGTTCATTATTTCCAGCAGATGTTCGCTATAGAGCAGCTTTGGTGGATTATAACTTAGATGGACTTCCAGATATTTTTACCTATGGAATTGGCGGTGTAAAAGTCTATCGAAATGTTGGCAACTCAATCATTGGACATCAATGGATAGTTCAAGAGAAATTACTCTATTCTAATCAGTATGGCTCTATGGGGAATTTATACGTTAGTTCATCCGATATTCCAGCAATAGTAGATATAGATGGTGATGGTGACGTTGATATTTTAACCTACCAAATAGGAGGGCAACGTGTTGAATATCATATGAATATGAGTATGGAAAATTATGGTATTCCAGATTCACTTGAATATGTTCTTGCTAACGAATGTTTTGGAAAATTTAAGGAATCAGGTTCAAACAATCTCATTACTTTGAATGATACTACTTCTCCTTGTAAAACAGGAACGAGCGCCTTGCCAAATCCAAAAGATGGAGTAGAGAAACATTCAGGTTCAACAATTCTCGCTATCGATATGGATAATTCAAGTACGATGGATTTAATTATTGGCGATATTTCCTTTCCTAATTTGGTGATGTTAATAAATGGCGGTACTTCCCCAAATACAGATGCACCAATGATTTCGGAGGATATTAATTTCCCAAGTAATTCAACAGCAGCAAGTGTAGATTTGTTTCCTGCTGCTTTTTGGGTAGATGCTGACTTTGATGGAGTGAAAGATTTACTAGTATCTCCTAACGCAAAAGTAGTGTCGGCAAATCAAAAAAGCGTTTGGCGCTATAAAAATGTAGGAACGAATAACTTACCTGTATTTGTGTATCAAGAAGATGCTTTCATTCAGAAAGATATGATTGACGTTGGTACAGGAAGTATTCCCATTTTAGTTGACGTCAATCAAGATGGATTAAAAGATTTACTTGTAGCCAATTTCTATCGCTATAAAGTTCCTTTGGATAAAGAATCTACCGTTTATTATTACCAAAATACAGGAACTGCTTCAAGTCCCGTTTTTACGTATGTAGAAGATAATAAGTTTAATCTTTTAAATGCAGGATTAGGATTGCGTATTGTTCCATCATTTGCAGATTTAGATGGCGATGGAGATTTGGATATGATTGTTGGAGATGAATCGGGTGGTTTATCTTACTTTAAAAATCACGCTGGAACTGGAGCGCCTTTAGCTTTCGATGAACCACAGCTAAATATGACTGATAAAGATGGAAATGTAATTGATATTGGCTCTTATTCTGCTCCATTGCTAATCGATTTAGATGAAGATGGCTTGGTTGATTTGGTTATTGGGACAAAAAGTGGAAAATTAACGTATTATAAAAACGTTGGAACTACATCTAGTTATTCATTTCAGTTGGTAAGTAGCTTCTTTGGCGCAGTGAATGTCTCTCCAGCATCGCCAGAAGGTTATTCTGTTCCATTTTTCACGAAAACAACCAACGGTTGGCAACTGTTTGTCGGCGCACAAGATGGAAAACTACATTTCTACAATAATATTGAAGGAAACATGACTTCTAGCGGTGTGTTCGATTATATTTCAGATCACTATTTAGATATTGACATGAAAGCCTATTCTGCTTTTGCAACTTCTGATTTAGATAATGATGGGAATTTAGAACTGTTTGTAGGTGGAGATCTCGGTGGAATAGAATACTACGAAGCAGATCCTTCATCAACATTAGGAATAAAAGATAATTCTAATGATAGCAAGATTAAAGTATATCCAAATCCGGCAAATAATCAAGTAACTATTTCAGGTTGTTCATTAAACGATGAGGTTTCCATTTCAAATACACTTGGCGAAGTTATTATCTTACAAAATGTAGATGAAGTCAAAAAATTAGGATTTACACTAGATATCTCATTATTAGATGCTGGGATTTATTTTGTAATCATTAAAAATGGATTGTCAACAGTTCAAAAAAGACTTGTTGTTTACAGATAATCAGTGTTTTGTAGTTGAGAAAAATAATGTATATTTGAAGAGTTAAACTGCAACTATGAAATATTTTACTTTGCTTATTACAAGTCTATTTGTGAGTCTTGCGTGGTCACAAGTGCCCATTACTCCAAAATTAACAACTCAATTATCGTCTATTTCTTCACAAGAAAAAGTACATATTCGCATAGAATTTTTTGACAATGTAGATTGTCTTTCTCTAAAAGAGAGTTTTAATGCAGAAAAATTACCTGCAAGCGAACGCCCTAAAAAGGTGATTACAGCTTTGCAAGGACAATCACAACTTTCGCAAACACCTGTTTTAGCATTTTTGAATGCTCATTCCAATGAAGTAAGCAATATCGCTTCTTTTTGGTTGGTAAACGTGATTGTTTGTGATATTCAAGCAGATTTTATTCCTAAATTAAGTCAGTTTTCAACGATTTCTTTAGTTGATTATGAAAACAATACTTTTTTGCCGCATGAACCATATAAAGCTGTCCCAGTTGAGAATAATGAAAAATTGGTTGGTGGAATTGAACCTGGTTTAAGAGCAATCAATGCAGAACCAATGTGGAATTTAGGTTACACAGGTCGTGGAAGATTAGTTTTTGACTACGATACAGGAGTTTGGCCTACACATCCTGCTTTTGCAGCTCGATTTTTAGCACATTTCAAACCAATGACACAGGCGTGGCATGGTTACCACAGTCCAATTCCAAATGGAGAAGTGAACGATCATGGAACACATACCTTGGGAACGATTGCTGGACTCGATACAATAACAAAAGATACTATTGGCGTTGCTTTTAACGCATATTGGATGGCAAATGATTTGATTAATACTACAACTCAAACAATGCCTCCATTAACTGCTTTGATTGAATCATTTCAATGGGCTTTAAATCCAGATGGAGATATAAATACTTCAGATGATGTGCCAGATGTTATTAGCAATAGTTGGAGATGGTACGATGGTGACGATACATTGCAATGCGGTGGTTTTGTAGTCGGTTTAATGAATGCTATTGAAGCAGCAGGAATTGCAAATGTCTTCGCAGGAGGAAATATGGGTCCATCCAATATAACTATTTCAGCTCCACAACGAATAAATACTTCTGAAGTAAATACATTTTCTGTAGGCGCTGTAGACGGAAATCAATCATTTCCATATCCAATTGCGTCTTTCTCAAGTAGAGGACCTAAACAATGTCCCGGTACAGGGGCTTTATTGATTCACCCTGAAGTTGTTGCTCCTGGTGTTAATGTTCGTTCTTCATTTGGTTCTGGTGATTATGCTGTTCTTTCAGGGACTTCTATGGCTACACCGCACGTTTCTGGAGCTATTTTGTTGTTAAAAGAGGCATTTCCTACTTTGACTGGAGAAGATTTCTTGTGGGCGCTTTATTTGACTGCGATTGATATGGGAACAGTAGGAGAGGACAATGTATTCGGAAGAGGAATGATTGATGTATATGCAGCTTTTCAATATTTAGCACAAACAAATACTCCTGTAGATCCACATGCTATTGCAAATGATTTAAGTATTCGCATTACTGAACCTGTTGACGGAAGTGCTTCGTGTGATTCAATTTACTCGCCAAAAATAATGTTGAGAAACTTAGCTTCAAATGCGATAACTGCTGCAACAATCTATTATTCCTTAAACGGAGCGGCAGAGCAAACTCAATCTTGGACTGGAAATTTAGCTATAAATCAAGAGGAATTAGTTGCTTTACCAGTAATGACGTCTCAAATGACTGGTTCAAATAATTTGAAAGTACGTGTTGAAATTGATGGACAACCAACTGAATACGATTTGTATAACAACCAGTATTTCTCACGTTTCAATATTCGACCAGAGAAAAACTTACCATTTTCAGAAGATTTTGAACATGGATTCTATAATGGAGATTGGCAAACCAATAATCCTGACGGCAAAATGACATGGTCTAGAATTGCTGCGGTTAATAAATCAGTTGGAGATTCATGTCTAGCGATCAAAATGTATCAATATAACCCAAGTATAGGACAAGTTGATGATATTATCTCTCCAAAACTAAATATTCCAGCAGGAGTAACAACTACCTTAAAATTCGATTGGGCTTATTTCAGACGTTCACATTCATTAATTAAACAAGATACTTTAAGAGTAATGGTGAAAACCGATTGCGAAACGGTTGAGTTAGCTCGAGTTTTTGATGGCTTTGGAGCTGGATTAGAAACTGGTGACACTTTGCGATTAGATTTTACACCTCTTTATCCTTCACATTGGTTGACTAAGGAGATTGATTTATCTGCTTTTGGAGGTCAACAGATTTCTATTGTATTTCAATCGGTTAATCACAATGGAAATAACTTGTATTTGGATAATATCATGGTTTCAAGTGCAAACGATTTGGGAATTACTGAAAATGAAACTTCGCAATTTTCAATTTACCCGAACCCAAATCGTGGAAATTTTGAATTAGAAATTCCAAGTGCATTATTAAATGAGAAAGTCCACATGGTTGTTGTTAATTCTGTTGGAAAAATAGAGTTAGAGCAAATTCTTACACAAGAAAAATCTACAATAGATGCATCTCATCTCGCAAATGGGTTGTATATTGTCAAACTTACCACCAAAAATGAAACATTTCAACAAAGATTTATTAAACAATAGCACACTAATTTCGAAAAAAAACGTTTTCATTAAAAATCACTTATTATGAGTAGCCGAATTTACCTTGTTCCTCACGATTTTTCTGCAGTATGTAATGCTGCTTTAAAACACGCATTAGTTTTAGCTAAACCAGCTAAGGCTGATGTAATGTTATTGCATTTAGTCGATAATCCTCAAAAAATAGCTTCTGCAAAAGCTAAGTTTGAAACATTTATCAAAGATTTGAATTTACCTTATGGAGGTCCAGAAGTTACGTGTAAAGTGATTAAAGGAAGTATTTTCGAAGATATAGGCAAGATTGCTGATGAATTGAAAATCAGTAAAATCATCATGGGAACACATGGTGCAAAAGGTTTGCAAAAGGTTTTTGGTAGTTTTGCTATAAAAGTCGTTTTGAGTACAAACACACCTTTTGTAATTGTTCAAGATAGCACGCCTTCTCCTACAATAGATAATATTGTTGTTCCAATCGATCTTTCTAAAGAAAGTTTGCAAATTATTAGTCACGCTGCAGATATAGCAAGTGTTTTTAATTCTAAAGTTCACGTTATTGGAGAAAATCAACGGGATGAGATTTTGGCTAGACAAATGAAAAATAGAATTAAACTTGTTGAGAAAAAATTTGAAGAAGTGAACGTCAGCGCAACGGTTGAATTGCTCGAAAAATCAGGTTCTTATGCTTCCAAAGTGTTGAACCACTCAAAAAAGGTAAATGCTGATATGATTGCGCTTGCTTATCATACGGAAAGTCTTTTACCTACATTTGATACATTTGCTCAAACGATAATTACCAATCCGGATAAAATTCCTGTGCTTATTATTCGTTCTACAGAGGTTTCTTCTAGTTACTTCTAATTTTTGGTGAATTATCTCTTGAATCTGAATTGGTAATTGTATTTATTTTTGGCATATAAATTGGTATGTTACAATTGAATATAAAATTTACTGCCATGAAAAAAGTACTACTCCCATTATTATTGCTCTTTATAGGAATGAATTGCTTTGCTGCTTATCCACTCAATCCGTATGCTTCTAATTTAAGTATTTCAACGATGGAAAATGGAGTTTTCCTTTTTGAAATAAACGGCGTAAATTATACACCTCAAAATAAGATGGTTTATATTCAGGGAATTAATCAAGGAATTGAAAGAATTGTAATTTACCGCTATCAAGCAACTAACTACGGACAAGGGCAGTGGACTCCTGTTTTTAATGGAAATATTCAAGTTCCACCAAGTTCAAATGTCTTTGCAAAATGGGATGCTTGGAACGGAATGATTGTTAATGTTGCTTCAATTTATCCGAATTATCCGCAAAATCCAAATTATCCAAACTATCCACAAAACCCAAATTATCCTCAAAACCCAAACTATCCACAAAACCCAAACTATCCGAATAATCCAAACTATCCGCAAAATCCGAATAATCCAAATGTGGTGATTGGAATGAATCCACAGTCTTTTCAAGGATTGATACAACAGATTCAAAGTTCATCTTTTGATAATAGCAAAGTGGTTTTGGCAAAGCAAGCTGTGAGAAGTAACGGTATTAGCGTGAGTCAATTACAACAATTGTTGAGAGAGTTTAGTTTTGATAGCAACCGTTTGGATGTAGCAAAATACGCTTATACTTACTGTGCTGATAAAAATAACTATTTCATGCTCAGCAATTCATTTGATTTTGAGTCGAATGCGAGCGAATTGATGTCGTCTATTCAATAAAACAAAGTGCTTAAAGTTTTGAACTATGCACCGTGTAAAAACTCTAAAAACTTAATTCAAAACACTTGCTCTTGTGGCTTATATTTGTGAGTTGTCGAAACACACTCAAGTATGGCAGAAGCAGAAAATAATTACACAGAAGATAATATCCGTTCCCTTGACTGGAAAGAGCACATTCGCTTACGTCCTGGTATGTATATCGGTAAGCTTGGTGACGGAGCTTCTCCAGACGATGGTATTTATATTTTGCTGAAAGAAGTTTTGGATAACTGTATCGATGAATTTGTCATGGGAAATGGCAAGAAAATCGAAATCAAAATCAAAGAAGGAAAGGTTTCTGCTCGTGATTACGGGCGTGGTATTCCACTCGGAAAAGTAGTTGACGTTGTTTCAAAAATGAATACGGGTGGTAAATACGACTCAAAAGCTTTTAAAAAGTCTGTTGGACTAAACGGAGTAGGTACAAAAGCTGTCAATGCTTTATCGAGCTATTTCATGGTTTATTCTGTTCGTGACGGACAAAAAAAACAAGCAGAGTTCTCTCGTGGCGAATTAGTCAAAGAACTTCCTGTAGAGGCTTGTAATGAAGAAAATGGAACTTACGTTGAGTTTATTCCAGATGATACAATTTTCAAGAAATTCAACTATAAATTACCTTTCATCGAGAAGATGATTTGGAATTATTGTTATTTGAATCGCGGACTTACAGTGCATTTCAATGGCGAACGTTTTACTTCTAAAAATGGATTAAAGGATTTATTGGAAAACAACATGGATGGAGATCCCTTGTACCCAATTATCCATTTAGAAGATGAAGATATTGAACTGGCAATGACACACAGCAAAGCGTATGGTGAAGATTACTACTCTTTTGTAAATGGTCAACATACAACGCAAGGTGGGACACATCAAAGTGCTTTCAGAGAAGCTGTTGCGAAAGTCATTCGCGATTTTTACAATAAAAACTACGAAGCTTCAGATATTCGTCAATCAATTGTTGCTGCTATTTCTGTGAAAGTCGTAGAACCTGTATTTGAATCACAAACAAAGACAAAACTAGGTTCTCAAGAGATTGAACCAGGCGGAAAATCGATGCGAGCTTTCGTGATGGATTTCCTCAAAGAAAAATTGGATAATTTCTTGCATAAAAACCCTAAAGTTGCGGAAGAATTAGAGCGTAGAATAAAACAATCTGAAAAAGAACGCAAAGAACTTTCTGGAATTAGAAAATTAGCGCGTGATAGAGCGAAAAAATCAAGCGTTCACAATAAAAAATTGCGTGATTGTCGTGTGCATTTGACCGATTTAAAAGATGAACGCAGAGAGGAATCGATGTTGTTTATTACCGAAGGAGATTCTGCAAGTGGTTCCATCACAAAATCGAGAGACGTTAACACACAAGCGGTTTTTTCATTGAGAGGTAAACCTTTGAATTGTTTTGGTTTAACTAAAAAGATAGTTTACGAAAATGAAGAGTTTAACCTCGTTCAAGCAGCTTTAGACATTGAAGATGAAATGGATAATTTGCGTTACAACAAAATTGTTTTCGCAACAGATGCCGATGTCGATGGAATGCACATTCGGATGTTGTTGATGACTTTTTTCTTGCAATTCTTCCCAGATTTAATCAAACGAGGACACGTTTATATTCTTCAAACACCTTTGTTTAGGGTACGTAACAAAAAGAAAACTATTTATTGTTATTCGGAAGATGAGCGCAGAGTTGCAATCGCTGAACTAGGAAAAAATCCAGAGATAACACGATTTAAAGGTTTGGGAGAGATTTCTCCAGATGAATTCCAGCATTTTATTGGGAAAGACATTCGTTTAGAGCCAGTTATCCTCACAAAAGAAAATAGTATAGAAACCATTTTGTCTTACTACATGGGAAAAAACACCATGGAACGTCAAGAATTTATCATTGATAATTTACGCATAGAGAAAGATAAAATCGTTGAAAAACAAGAAGTTGAAGACAATTCTGAAATAGAAGAAGAAGCTTAATTTCATTAAATTAAAAACATGGCAGAAGACGAAGATTCAGATTCATCATTGCGGTCTGAAGAACCAATTGACGGAGAACGACAACACGAGGAAAGTGATAAAATCATTTCTCTTGGCAACTTGTATGAAGATTGGTTTTTAGATTACGCTTCTTATGTCATCTTGGAACGTGCAGTTCCAGGGCTTTCGGACGGTTTAAAACCTGTTCAGCGTAGAATTTTACATTCCATGAAAGAAATGGATGATGGACGTTACAATAAAGTAGCAAACATCATCGGAAATACCATGAAATATCACCCACACGGTGATGCTTCTATTGGAGATGCTTTGGTGCAACTCGGACAAAAAGATTTATTGATAGACTGCCAGGGAAACTGGGGAAATACGCTCACAGGAGATTCTGCCGCGGCTCCACGTTATATTGAAGCACGACTTTCAAAATTTGCTGGACATGTTGTTTTTAATCCAAAAACGACACATTGGCTTGCTAGTTACGATGGTCGAAACAAAGAACCTTTGAGTCTTCCTGTTAAATTTCCTTTGTTGCTTGCGCAGGGCGCAGAAGGAATCGCAGTTGGAATGGCTTGTAAGATTTTACCGCATAACTTTATTGAGTTAATTGATGGTTCAATTGCTATTTTAAGAGGAAAAAAACCTGAGATTTTACCTGATTTCCCAAATGGTGGAATGGCTGACTTTTCGGGTTACAACGATGGGCTTCGAGGTGGTAAAGTTCGTATTCGAGCAAAGCTTTCAAAGTTAGATTCTAAAACTTTGATTATAAATGAAATACCATTTGGAACAACAACAACTTCTTTGATAGATTCTGTGCTTCGTGCAAACGATAAAGGCAAGATAAAAATCAAGAAAATTGAAGATAATACGTCGAGTATTGCTGAGATTGTTGTGCATTTAACGCCAGGTGTTTCTCCAGATAAAACCATTGATGCTTTGTACGCTTTTACAGACTGCGAAGTGTCGATTTCTCCCAATGCTTCGGTGATTGACAACGAAAAACCACGTTTTATCGGCGTGAGTGAAATGTTGCAAATTTCAACGGATAACACGGTTGAATTACTGAAACAAGAACTTGAAATCAAGAAAGGTGAACTCGAAGAGCAATGGCATTTCTCCTCTTTAGAGAAAATATTTATCGAGAAAAAAGTCTATCGTTTAATCGAGGAAGAAGAAACCTGGGAAGGCGTTATTGCTGCTATTGACAAAGGATTAAAACCACATATTAAACACCTGAAACGAAAAGTAACAGAAGAAGATATCGTTCGTTTAACGGAAATTAAAATCAAACGTATTTCTAAGTTCGATGCGTTTAAAGCAGATGAGTTTATCTCGAAATTAGAAGAAGAATTAGCTGCAATTCAATACAAATTAGATCATTTGATTGAGTATGCAATTGATTATTTCAAGGATTTAAAAGTGCGTTTCGGAGCAGGAAAAGAACGCAAGACAGAAATCAGAGCATTTGATACCATTCAAGCTAGAAAAGTGATTATCGCCAACAAAAAACTCTATGTTGACGTGGAAGAAGGTTTCATTGGTTGGAACTTGAAAAAAGCGGAATACGTAGCGGATTGTTCTGAAATTGATAATGTTATCTTGTTTTACGACAACGGTAAAATGCTCGTTACAGAAGTTGCGGAGAAGAAATTCGTTGGAAAAGGCATTGTTTATTGCGGTGTTTGGAAAAAAGGCGATAACCGCACGATTTACCACATGATGTATCAAGATGGTAAAAATGGCGCAACAATGATGAAACGTTTCTTCGTAAATTCAGTGACACGCGATACAGAATACGATTTAACGAAAGGAACGAAAGATTCTAAACTACTTTATTTCACTGTTCACCCGAATGGCGAAAAAGAGTTGGTAACGGTTCATTTGCGTCCTCGTCCGCACTTAAAAAGAATCCGTTTTGATATTGACTTTAGCGAGCAACTCATTAAGAGCAGAAGCGCTTCTGGAAATCGTGTAACGAAAGAAATCGTTTCTAAAATCACCCAAAAAGAAGTTGGCGGTTCTACGCTTGCTGCACGTAAAATTTGGTGGGATCCTATTGTAGCGCGTTTGAATGACGAAGGAAGAGGTCAGTTTTTAGGACAATTTAAAGGAAATGACAAAATATTAACGCTATACAAATCAGGTGCTTACAGACTTTCTTCGTTTGATTTATCGAATCATTTTGAAGAAGACATGTTGCACATTGAAAAATGGCAACCCGACCACGCTATTTCGTGTGTTTATTTTGATCCTGAGAAAGATTTACATTTTGTGAAACGCTTTGTTTGCGAGGTTACGACAGATAAAATGGTTTCGTTCTTGCCTGAGATAAATGGCGTTCAATTAGATGTGGTTACGACGGATTACAGACCAAAAATCAATATTGTTTACAACAAATTACTGAAAGCAACGAAAAACTTGCCCGACAAAGAAGAAAGCGTTGCCGATTTAATTGAAGTAAAAGGAATGAAATCAATTGGTAATCAATTGACTAAGCTAAAAATAAAAGAAGTTCAATTACTTCCTATTTCTGAAGAAGAAGCAATGTGGCCAGAAGCCGTAAAACCAGCTCCACCTATTGACGATGAAAATTCAGACGACGAACAACCTTTCGAAATCGAATGGGACATGACTTCAGACTCAAAATCATCCGACGATGATGAAGAGGAAAGTCAGATTAAGTTGTTTTAGGTAGAAAAAGTTGAGATTATACTTCGTATTTATTTTATTATCAGAAGATTGTATTTTACAAGGAAACGCTACACTTTTTACGGGTACGGATAAAAAGTTCGGTTGAATGAAGTATATTTGAGAAACATATAGTGTGGATAAGAAACATATGTTGCTTATCCGCATGTTAGGTGTAATTAAAATAAACCCGTGAATTTAAAGATTAATGATAAAAATTTGGAAAGGTAAATCGTCAGACCTGTTATTAGTACTCCTATATTTTGTATTATACAGTATTGGTATTCATATTATTGTAACCATTCGACATTCAATCAAACATGATGAAAATATAATTGAATCCATTAAAGATCCAATGAATTTCTTATTCACATTCGGTCTCTTATTTTTCTTTATGTCTCCAGTTTGGGTGTATTTTCGAAAAGTACCCAAAATACTAAAAATAGATTTGCAAAATAAGAAGTTGGAAATACATAAGAAAAGAAAGACTCTCAAATACAATATGGATAAAATTCGATTCTATAAGAGACCTACAAGCTTCTTTTATATTTTAGAAATTCATGCGACATTTGAATCATCCAGAAATAGACAATTTGAAAAGTTAGCGACTTCTATAATTGTCCCGAATTGGGGATTATCATGGAATAAAACGAAAATGGAGGAAATTGTTAATGAATTTAGGAGTTTGAATATTGAAGAAATTAAAAACAGACCACAAATACCAATTTCTGAATATTTTTATAATTAATACACCTAACATGCGGTAAAAAAAATGGCGCACGATTATACTTGAGAGAAGCACCACATTGCCTAGTGCAGAACCGTTAGATAAAAAAATCCGATAAAACTCCCCAAAAAAAATGTCCAGTTTTTTTGTTAATAAACTGGACAAATTAGTTATCTTTGTTTTAAAGATAAAATTTGAAAAACACTGATTACATATCGTTTAACATAGATAGATTTCCAAAGGGATATGTATTCACCTATGCTGACTTTACTACAGAGGTGAACAAAAAAGAAGCTGTGATAAAAGCATTAAACCGTATGGTTTTAGCAGGTAAAATTGCTAAGTTATCCAAAGGGAAATACTATAAGCCCGAAAAATCACCGTTTGGAGATCTTCAGCCGAGTGAAGCACAAGTAGTAAAAGATTTACTAGATGATAACGGAAAAACAGTCGGCTATTTAACAGGTTATAGCGTTTATAATCAATTTGGTTTAACTACACAAGTTAGTAATACCATACAAATTGGTAAAAATGAAATTCGCCCAAATTTTAAAAGAGAACGCTTTACGATTTCATTTATTAAGCAAAAAAATACAATTACAAAAGAGAATATTCCTTTATTGCAATTACTTGACGCTATTCGTTATATCAAAAAAATTCCAGATGCAAGCATAGCATCTTCTTGCATACGATTGTTGGCCATCATCAATAAATTTTCTGAAAAAGAAATAAAAACATTGATTCGTTTAGCATTAAAATATCCACCTTCCACAAGAGCTTTATTGGGTAGTTTCTTGGATCAATTACAACAAACTGAATTAACTGAATCTCTTTTTAAATCATTGAATCCAATTACCAAATACAAACTAGCTGGAGCAGAAAAAGTAATTTCTACCACTGAAAAATGGAATATTGTATGAGGCTTCATGACGACATAAAATTATTCTCTGAAACGCTAAGGTCAACTTCTCAGCATCTAGATATTAAGTTAGAGTTTGTAGAAAAGGATTATTGGATAACTTTAATATTGAGTTATTTAGCAAAAAGTAAATATGCTTCTGACGCTGTTTTTAAAGGCGGCACATCATTATCGAAAGCATATAATTTAATTGACCGATTTTCAGAAGATGTAGATATTGCCATCATAAATGACAATACCAAAACGGGTAATGAAATAAAAACTATTATACGAACTATTGAAAAAGAACTAACACAAGATTTTGTTGAAATACAAATGGATGGAGTTACGAGTAAAGGCTCTCGATTTAGAAAATCAGTGTTTGAATATGAGAGTACAATTAAAAATAATGCAAATAATAAACTGATTGTAGAAGTTAACTCTTTTGCGAATCCTTTTCCTTATGAGAAGTTAAGTATAAAGAGCTTTGTATTTGATTTTTTGATTCAAACAGGAAATGAGCAATACGCTGAAAAATATCAACTTGAACCTTTTGAAATAAATGTACTAAGTAAAACACAAACCTTATTAGAAAAGATGGTTTCACTCATCCGCTTTTCTTTTGATGAAAACCCAGTTGTAAGTGTTTCAAGTAAGATTAGGCACTTTTATGATATCTATTTCTTGGCAAACGATGCTGAATGTAAAGATTTAATAGATTCTGATTTATTTAAAAAAGAATTTGATGCAATACTTCAACACGATAGAGAAATGTTTGAAGAACCAACTGGTTGGCAAACTAAATTAATTTCAGAGTCACCATTGATAAATAATTTTTCGATGATTTGGAAACAATTAAAAGTGAAATATCAAACTGAATTATCAGCATTAGCATACAGAGAAATTCCCAAAGAAGAAGAAGTTGCACTTGTGTTTTTAATGTTGAGCGAAAGAATTTTTAAATAACTAAAATCTTTTGGTGTTTAGTAATATCGAATAGGTATTTCGTCCTTTCAGTTCTAAAAAATGAATATAAAACAATGGCAAATAACGAATTAAACCAAAATTTGACGTGGAATGAGTTTCTGAAAGTTGAAATGAGCGTGGGGACGATTATTTCTGCGGAAATATTTAAAGAAGTGAGTAAACCTGCTTATAAAATGCTTATCGATTTTGGTGAATTTGGAATGAGAAAAACTTCTGCTCAAATTACGGAACTTTATACGCCCGAAGATTTAATCGGGAGACAAATTGTGGCGGTAATTAATTTTCCACCGAAACAAATAGCGAATATGATGAGTGAATGCCTCGTTTTGGGAGGTATTGGAGAAAATAAAGATGTAATTCTCATTCAACCCGAAAGAAAGGTGAAAAATGGGACTAGAATAGGGTAGTTTGCGTTTTCTTACAGTGATAGTGTATGTTATAATTTCGCACTCTAGCGTTTAAAAACAACTTAATTTTATTTTGTGAAATTCCTTTCTGCTACAAAAATGCACGTCTTTTTTCTTCGTAACTTGCGCTAAATTTACCACATTAAGAAGTAACACGATTTTCTGGGTATAAAAACCAATATTAAATCGTTATTGAAGAATGGGCTGAAACGTGTAAATAATTGAATGTTACTATTTAATTCAACGTTGTTCAGATTATGAAACAAGAAGAAAACAGAAAAAAACTCATCATTATTGGTGGAGGTTAC
>Ga0164242_10001929_pt1 | contig 24262 bp, 14 predicted proteins | sample OricomgcompostMG_FD_108783 | JGI IMG/M metagenome (GOLD analysis project Ga0164242, IMG submission 108783) | Miracle-Growth compost microbial communities from Emeryville, California, USA - Original compost - Miracle growth compost (MG) ...
CGTATTTGAGCTTCTTCAATCGCAGTTTGCGTCGAGGTTTTTGGTCTGTTCAGCGAACGACAAACGCACTAGATAAAACAAGTGTCCGCGCCATCAAGGTCCCCCCTTACCGTGTCCCCGCTGGCGACACAACCACCCAACAATGGCCACTCGCTTCACGCAGCCGCCGCAGCGCGACTCATGGTTCGCGCCGCTGTCGGTCGATCTTTTGGTCAAGGTCCTCAAGACGACCTTCTTCCACCCGTTCGTCTCGTGGATCATCCCGCTCTGCTTCCGCGCGCAGAGCATGTACTGGGATGCCCCGCCGATGCTGATCTCCATAGCATGGGCGTCCTTCATAACCCTGTGCTGGATGGCCGGTGCCATTAACAGCCGGCTGGCCTTTGGTATGCCTCGGGAAGTGGATCTCAGCGAGGAGGTCATCGTCATCACGGGCGGGGCGAGCGGGCTGGGCTTGCTGATTGCGGAGGTGTACGGTATGAGGGGCGCTACCGTTGCCGTTCTGGACGTGAATGAGATGGAGAATGGCGAGGCGCGTGGCGTTACGTACTACAAGTGCGATGTTACGGACAAGGCGCAGCTTGCTCGGGTCGCTACCGAGATTGAAAGAGATGTAAGCACTCCTCTCCCCTGGCGCCGTGGCAGCGCCGGCAGAAGCCACCTTGACGTGCTCAGTTATACTAAACCCCTGTCCCCAAACAGCTCGGTGAGCCAACGGTCCTCATCAACAACGCGGCCATCGTCCTAGGCAAGCGCCTCCTCGACCTCGACATGGCCGAGATCGACAAGAGTCTCTCGACCAACCTCCTCAGCCACTTCTACACCCTCAAGACCTTCCTCCCCGCGCTCACCCGTAGCGAGCGCGGCGGCACCATCGTGACTGTGTCCAGCGTGATCGGCCAAGTGGGCGCCGCGCACCTGACCGACTACGCGGCCGCCAAGGCCGGCATCACGGCGCTGCACAAGTCCCTGACCGCCGAACTGCGCGAGAGCCACCCGGCGATGCGCACGGTGTTGGTGACCCCGGGCCAGCTGAGCACGCCGCTCTTCTACGGCGTGCGCACCCCAAACACCTTCCTCGCGCCCGTGGTCGAGCCCGTGGACGTCGCCAAGGAGATCATCGCCGCCATCGACAACGGCCACAACGCGAACATCGGCATGCCGCTGTACGCCCGCTGGGTCGACTGGTTTAACGTCATGCCCGTGGGCGTGCAGACCGTCGTCAGGCGGATTGTGGGCTTGGATGCGGCGATGGAGACTTTCCTGGGCAGGAAAGGGAACCAGCTGAGCGAGAAGAACGGGATCTTGATAGAGCCGTTCTGAGGGCCGGGTATTTGGCGCAGGCGCAAACTTTGAGTACCTAGGCGGGCTGGGGGTAATACTGTATAAGAGATTCATGGGTTAATCCCGTTGCCTACGGGCGTTGGCTTCTGTACTTGGCCTAGGATTTGGAATTCCCCCTTTGCTTGTGAGGTTGCATATTCGAATCCTAGTCCGGATGCGAATTATGGTCGCCCAGATGCACTGCCGAGCAGGGGAGGACTACACGGATGCTGGCTTTCTCGGTCATGTACATCTGTCAAGGCTAGAGTTCAGCGGTGATGTGGACGCTGGGAGAAGTGCAACGGGAGCAAAACGACTTGGCAGATCTAGACTTATAGATACAATGACGCGGAGAGGCTGTAAGAACTTCAAACTGTCTGCAATCCGCAGCTTCGCTTGGTGATATGATAGCTATGTTCATGTCATACACAGGAGCCCATGTTTTTTTCTCTCCTTGGAAGAATGCATGTCCTTGCCTGCAGATGTCTGCGATCTCTCGCCCTATAGAACAACTCAGCTCCGCCTCCACATCTTGGTCATGCACAACTCTCCCTAATTACAGACCGCTGAACGCCACCCGGGGTAGCGAGAAGTCCGAGGTCTTTTAGTACCTACGAAGAGTATGCGTAGCCGAGTCTTCATGCATTCTTTGTACCTGTACGATACATAGGGACTGAAGATACACCTCCCTGGGAGGTCCCGTACCTTTTGATTGTAGTGGACGGTGGCGAAGGTAGACTTGCGATAAGGGTGTATTTATTACACAGTGGGTGTTACGCATGGTAGATATGACAGATGATAGATGACACTTGAGGAAGACGCACCTCGGGTGGAGAAGCTACCGAGTTCTTGGCCGGTTTCCCGATCGCTAGACCCAACTTTTGGAACGGCGGCCCTTTCACTCGCCGATGGTAAATGTGAAGGTGTTTGCTACTATCTTAGCTGTACGCCACCTCGTTTCCCTCTACGGATTAAGCCCTGCGGGCATATTATCAAGCTCACAGACCCCCTCGAGAGATGCTAAACAACCGCCAGCTCCCCAGGTACCCGGTCCTTAGACCGGACGACCCCCACCCGGACCTCGATACATAGCAGCCAGTTCCCCACTCAAATCGCGCTGCGTCACCTGTTATCGATCCTCTGCGGCTGCAGTGGTTCGTTTCCTTGGGATGGCAGGGATGGCAAGGATGGGATCCCTTCATCCCGCGTGTATCGTGGCGCTCCAAGTCTGACCAATGGCGCGACAACTCGTTATCGCACCGCGCAACTGGCAGCCAATTAAGCACCCAGCTCACAACGTCGAAGCTATCCTGCTATCATGAAGCAGGGGACATCACGCTTTGCCTGCGGTCCAGCATGTGAATGCACGCAGAAAGAGGGTCCCAGATATGCCAATATTGCAGGTAGTCATGCCAATAATCCGCCTAACCCACCCGACCCGGTCCGTCGGTTCTGCCACCCCTTCCCCTCGATGCCTTGGGGACATGCGCCGGCTTGAGCTCGGATCATATATCTCAAAGCTATACGGTCATCTCGGTCTCATGTCGGGTGGTATCTATCCCCGTCAACTTCTGGTGGACCTGCCCCGTGCTCTCATCTCGATGGTACCGAAGCAACAAGGGACTCGGTCTTGAGACGACCACAACCCCTCGCAAACGTCGTTACTGGCCTGCCGGTATAATGTGGTGGGATGACGATACTATCCAGAGGACTGTCACACGACAGTTTGTCTGCAGCCAACTTCTCCCCGAGGATGTCGAGCGCCTTGGCCGCCCACCAGGCTTCGGGGATGCCCTAACCGATGGCACGTACTGGGAATGGATAGACGAGAAGGCAAAGCATCTATTCCTAATTCTCGTAGACCTTGGGCTGGCCGACCAAATCTTTGCTCTTATCGACGACTCGTGGGACGACTCGGACCTACCCATCGCCCTGGACCAGGTGGATCGTCTAGAATTAACACCTTACACAGACGCCAGGTTTGAGAAGAAGTTCTACTACCGGCAGTTTTACTACTTGCTAAAGCCTTTAAACCAAGGAGACCACGTGCTCTATGATGACATGGACGTGGTTCCGATGGATATTGTCGACGGGAAGAAAAGCCTCACCCAGACCCGTTATGTGGACAAGGTGGTGCTTCCCAACCAACCAGGCGCGGTTTTCATCCGCCGCTGCATCCCGCTGGGCTCTGGGCCGGGCTGTATCAGTTACGATGATTTCCTATATTGGGTCAACGACATGATGAGAGTCCAGAACGAGCATCTCTCATCTTACTGGGCCTCCTATGTCCACGAAGGGTGGGGGTATATCTTGTTCACGCCAGCCAGCGAATATAGCTTGAAGTCCTTGCTTTCCACCACACCGGTTTCTGTCAAGATGCTAGAAAAACAGGCGCGGAGTCACCTTGTCCTGAACTGGATACACTGCCTAGTCGACGCTCTCTGCTTTGTCCACCACAGAAACCTAGCCCACGGGAACATCAGGCCGTCGACAGTCTTGTTCACCGGCGGAAATCATGTCTTCTATTCAGACATTACGCACCTTGGTGCAGAGCGGTCGCCGACCAGAGGCGACAAGGCATCGTTTGACAAGGAGTCGTACGACTATATCGCTCCCGAGCAGCGACTCCGGACTAAAGCGACGACTACAAGTCCTATCAACCGGAAGTCTAGTCTGGTGTCGCCATCCAGCCCGCCCAGCGACATGACCTTCTCAATCAGCCGGCGTGGGACCCAACACTTTAGCAGCAGTGCCACTGTGACCACACACGAACCCACGCCGCACCTCAACGGCCAGGCCGCCGACATCTTCTCGCTGGGCTGCGTCATCCTGGAACTGATAAGCTTCCTAATGAAGAAACCAAGCCGCGCATTCGCGTCCCACCGAGCGGCCAAGCACAAGACCCCTGGCCGAGGGGGCGCGGTGCCGGACTCGTCGTTCCACAAGAACCTCGGCCAGGTGGAGAGCTGGATGGCGCAGCTCGCCAAGGAGGCGGCGAAGAAGATGAAGAAAAAGGACAACGACGACTACCGCGACTTCGCGGCGGGCGTGGGCCCGATGCTGCACGTCGTGGAGCGCATGCTCTCGGTGCACCCGTCGGAGCGGCCCAGCGCGATCGAGGTGCAGGCGCACATGTACGAGATCATCCGGGACTGCGGCGTGGTCGAGCCACACTGCGTGCACCGGTACGGCGGGTGGGACTTTGGCTTTGACGCGCTCGACCTGAGCCCGACTGCGGAGGAGGAGGAGGAGGAGGACGATGTCTTCGAGACGATGTCGGTCGCGACGGGGAGGACTACAAGCACTCACAGCCTCAACTACGGCCGGACGAGCAGCCACGGCAGCGGCAGCGCCAGAAGCAGCGCCAGGGGTAGCGGTTCGGCTAGCGTAGTCGGGCCTAGCGGTAGTACCGGCTCGGTGAGGTCGGTCGAGAGCCGGAGGGAGCGGCCGAAGACGGTTAATCTGAGCAGCGGATTCCAGGCGATTCGCAACCTGCGCCTGAAAACGGACAAGACGAAGCAGTGGCAGTCGTCTCCTCCGCCGGTCTACGTATGAGGCCGAAGCGCGTGGGATAGTGAGCAGGTATTTGCGTTGGTGATATAAATAGGGGCATGCAAGTTAGCCCTCGACGAGCTGGTCACATTGAGAGGCATGTCTTCTGTGGCCTCTATGAGGGGACTTTGAAGCTAGGTAGGTACGGAATACCTGGGTAGGCAGGTACGTATACTTATGGAAGGGCGATTATGGGGTTTTGTTGGTTTACTGATGGGATTTTGGCAAACTATCATTTAATGCAAGAAGGTTATCAAGTTGGGATGTAAGTACCCAGTAAATAGACTGCCGTTATACGGATTCCGCTCGAGGAAACATCTACACGTATCTTATGATATAATGACGAGAGAGGAATCGTTGGTCCTGGGCTCGTCAATTGCGACGTGCCTCCTGAAGATCAAATCCTTTTCCGGTGACACTCAACTGACCTTGTCGCCAAGAAAAACACCTCGTCATGGTCACCTTTACTTTCCCTTCAATCTCCTTTGACGAGACGGCCCTTCTCTGATTAAACGGTTGCTGTTGGTCAGCCGTTCTCTTGGCTCAGGCACGAGCCAATCGGGTCATTTATGGGCTTTGACGGCCGCCGGCGCACCGTGCTAGTGTTGGAGATGCGGTCTAGCGTATGAGGCAAAATGTAAAGGGAGCAGACGGTACGGATACGGAGTGAGAAGGCCGTAGGGTACCTGCCTACTTTAAACCGTACCTACCAGGGTCGTCCCCGACAAGCCGGCTGTACCGGGCGGACTCGCGGGTAGAAGACGACGGATCATGTTGGTTGAGCATGTCCAAGTCCGGCTGTGCCTCTGAAAAGAAGGCGCTGCCTATAATATTGTTGGACCTGATGCTGGACCAAGGTACAGCTAGTAGGTTGTACTTCTGGCTAAAGGTTGGTTGGCTCTTGAACACGAATCATGACCTCTTAACAAAGGCTGCGTATTGGATGTAACCGGGGAAGCCACCTCCCCAATCAAGGACGTTTCTCGGAAATCAGCCAAAGTTTTTTCGATGCTCTCCCGGTTCGATGCTCGAACTTCTGGGGCAAACGTAACGGAATTGGGAAACCCTGTTAATGGGAAACTCACCGTGCAGCCAATGAAGAAGTCAGCAAACCCCCAGGCCAGCCACATACCACATCACCGCCCACACGTCACCCACACCACCCACACCACCCACCACCACGGCCGCCACGACCCTGTTTATTAGGGAATCTGCATGCATTGGCACTGCAACTCCCTGCAAGGTGCGCGCTAGAACAGGGAGCTACTCAAGCTACTCCGACAAAAGTCTCCAAGTTTTCTTTTGGACGGGATCGCCCCTGTCAACCCACCGCGGAGGAATCGCTACGGCCAAGGAATGGAGGAAAAACAGGTAATTTACCATCCTCAATCGAGCCTCCATGTTGGAGCTAGTGAGATCCTTATTATAGTCCCCGTCCACCCTCCGCATTTTCTCGTGGCATCCTCTCGTCGCCACAGGTCGAAATCGTTCCGTGTCAGAGAGGCAGTTTCCGCTTGTTCCAATTGGCACTTGCAAGACCTTCGTTTGTATATAACCTACCTAGGAGAATCAGGAGAATCTCGAAAACCGACTCGTTCACTGTATCTCGCAGCTTCCTGTCGTTCTCGTTCAACGCCGTGACCCTCCCGGTCGGCGACTGTTCTTCCCAAGACATATCCCTCCCCTCCCGGACGCCACGATAATGAGGCTTTCCTGGCTGGTTGTGCCCCTGCTGGGCGCGACTACAACTCTCGCTATCCCTACCATCACAGCCGTTGGCAACAAGTTCTTCACGAGCGACGGCAACCAATTCTTTCTCAAAGGTATGAACGGCGTCATCCAGCCGCGGTCTAGTCTGACAAGAGAGTCTAACTGTTCGTTTGCACAGGAATTGCATACCAATTGAGGCCAGGTTAGTTGCCCCAGTCTCACCATATCGCCTTTATGCTTTGTCTGACTTGTGTGTGTGCCATAGATGACCCGCTCATTGACACTGAGCAATGCAAGCGGGATGCTGAACTCATGAAGAGCCTGGGCGCCAATACCATTCGCGTGTACCATGTCGACGCAAAGGCCGACCATACCGGCTGCATGGCTGCGTTTGAGAAGGCCGGTATTTACACCATCATTGACATGGACACCTTCAACACGTATATCCTGCCTGTACGTGCCCACTCTTTGCTTTCTCCTTACCCTCTGCTCGGCTAGCTGACACACAAGATGTAGAACGAGCCGTGGTGGAACCAGACACAGCTCGACGCCTATTCCGCGGTCATGGATGCCTTCTCCGACTTTGACAACTCTCTCGGCTTCTTCGTTGGCAACGAGATCATTGCGCTCTCCAACCAGTCGATCGCCGCGCCGTTCATCAAGGCCGCAGCCCGCGACCTCAAGGCCTATCGCGACCGCAAGGGCTACCGCAAGTTCCCCGTCGGCTACTCCGCCACCGACATCGCCGAGCTGCGGCCCATGCTCCAGGACTACCTTACGTGCGGCGGCAACGCGTCCGAGAACATCGACTTCTTCGGCCTCAACTCGTACGAGTGGTGCGACCCGGCGACTTACAAGACCTCGGGCTACGAGAAGCTGCAGTCCATGGCCGTCGACTTCCCCGTGCCCATCTTCTTCTCCGAGACCGGCTGCATCGTCCCCGGCCCGCGTCTCTTCGACGACCAGCAGGCCATCTTCGGCCCGGACATGGTCGACGACTGGAGCGGCGCCATCGTCTACGAGTGGATCCAGGAGGAGAACAACTACGGCCTGATCTCATACGGTCCTGAGGTCGACCCCACCAAGGTCGGCGAGGACATCGAGGGCGGCTTCACCCGCAAGGGCAAGCCGACCCCGCGCAGCCCGGATTTCGAAAACCTCAAGTCGCAGTGGGCCAAGATCACCCCGACAGGCGTCGCCAGCTCCACGTACAACCCCACTTCGGTCTCGACTCGGGCCTGTCCCAAGTCTACCGAGAGCGGCTGGCTGCTCGACGGGAACGTCGCCGTCCCCACGCTCGGCGAAACGTACAGCGGCAGCTTCTCGTCGGCCCCGACCGTCACCGTCGACCCTTCCGCGACCGGAGACTCGCCAAAGCCGACTAAGAACCCTGCGCCACCTGCGACCAAGGAGCTTGCAGGCGTGAGCGGCGTCCTCGTTGGCGTTATGCTCTTCTTCACGATTTGGCTGTGATGAATCTCCTTTTCACCGTTCATCATGATACCCCTAAGATCCTCCTCTATTTTTACGAAACACCTATGCCCCCCACCCCACCCCTTTTTTTCCAAACCGACCTAGAAATCGGAGTGTGTATTAAAGGGCGGGCTATCCACAGCAATGAGGCATGTTACGCGGCGTTGAGTCATTGGTTGAACCCCGGAAACAGGGGGTCTCTGTTCAATTCACCGTAGGGAGACGATATAAGAGGCTAGCATACATATGGGGGCACGAGTCTCGGGTCTTGCACTAAAGGGTTTCGTTGCTGGCTGACCAATGCTATAAGTGAGAAAGCATGGACGGTCGATATCGGGCAACTATAGACGCTTGCCGGGTTAGGGGAGGTTGAGGTGTACACAAATCCTATTATGCATTTGGTTTCCTGGGCAATGCCGGCCGAATCGCCTGGTCCGTGGCCAGTGTTCGGAGTAATAATTGTTTCGCTAGTGATATTACATCCGCCATCTATCCCGGTTCGGCTCGGCTCACCTCGAATACGACAAGCCGGTCCTTGATAGCAATGCACTCTGACGGACTTTGTTGTTTACTCGCCCCGAGGGCTCGTTCTAGGCGATCGAAACTGTTGCGTTTGCTCCAGTCTTACATTGTCCTGATGATAAGCAGTTTCGTTTTATTTGTCAAACATGATTGACCACAATGAGGCCTTTTTGGTTGGGCATGCCATCTACAATCGCAACCATGTAGACCACAGGCCATTCGACAACAGCCCTCTAGACCACAGCCATGTAGACTACAGCTGTCTGGGCTATGGCCATCTAGATCACAGCTACGGCATATCAGGATTCTTACCTAATACAACACCGGAGAATCCCAAGTGCGGGAGTGGCTCCTGTTAGCCTTCAGGCCATGCCTTCGGGTACCTAGTTCTGCAGCCCGTCCTCGTCACAACGCCGGGTTCCGGGAGTCTAGAGAGTACCGCATAAAACCCGGACGTAAAAAGACGAAGCGAACAGCCCGCGATGGGATGCGATGATTCCACCCGGGCATCCCTCAGAAAACCACCACATGACTCTCTCCCCGCGCATCAAAACAAGGCGAGCCAGGAAACACAACTGGGGGGTATCCTGGAACACGACGCCGCTGGACCCGCAAGGGCGCGGGGGAAGAGTCGTCTCCGGGCTCCTCCATCGCTTATGTTCTGTGAGTCGGAGTGAAACCGCGTTTCCCAATGATCGCGCCGTCGTTTCGGTTTCCCCGGTCTTTCCCATGGTTCGAGCTTTCCGGCCGGGTGGGGGGCGGGGAAGAGGCAAACAAAAAAAAACGACGGGCGCGATGCGGGATCGCGATCGGCGTGAGTGTTTTAGGTGGAGGAGGAAGTTTTATGGTCTATTTTTTGTCCCATGCCTTGTCCCGGCTTGCCGCTTATGATGTGGTGCTGGCTACCACACAAATAGCAACTTAGATGCTTAAGCCGGATAAGCCCGGGGCTAAATGCAAGTGGCCGGGCTCGTGGAGTCTGGGGAAGCTCACCTCTGCCCCGGATGAGGCTGAGTCGCCCTGGCCGTCTGGCCGGGTAAGTTGACCTCTTCACGTCATCGTCGCGGGAATAATGCGACGGTCGGAATATTACAAGCGAGGCTCTGCACCGGGCCGCTTGGCGAAGTTGAGGGAGGTTGTCCTAATGCGGACTGAGACAGATACGGACTCGTGTGTCCGGGCCTGATTGCGCGCCCTGACAACAAGATTGGGAAGGAGATGTTCAGATTCTTGAATCGTGGATGAGCCACCTGCCGTATTGTGACGTGTAAGTGTAGCTCCGGTCAAGTGCTCAACGAGAAAACACAAATACTCAGCGGCGGCATAATTTTCAAAACGACCTTCTGATTTTCTGGTCGATGTGAAAACAAAACAATGGGCAAGACGCGCCGTGAGCTGCCAAGTGGCCAACTTTGGCAGCGAAGTTTGCTTGTTTTGTCGTATGGTGCGCTGTGCCGAGCCGTTCAACCAGAGGGAGATCTGAAACCCTCGGTTTTGGAGCAATCGCGCAGCAACACTTTCCAGTGGAACGGCAAATGATTCGTTGCTTCAGTAACAATATCTTCTTCCCCTATCCTCCTCTTTGGGCAGCGAAAGACTATTTTTTCCCCCGTATCCCTAATTATTGGAAGGGGGTTTCACAATGTTCTGTGCCATCGGGCGCCGCTGCTTGGGAATGGACGCACGAAAGCGAGAAGATCTACGGATCGTTGCGTCGATGATGCACGCAGGCGGCATGGGACGGAGCGTATGGCACCGGCTTTTTGGAGCCTCGCGCCTGCTCGCAGCCCAACGCCTCGATTGCTGTCGGTGCTTTTGTCGCGGGGACCTCCCTGGTAGGCGGCGGTCGTATATGTAGCACCCTGGGAGTGTGACGTGACGTACCGGCCGGCGAGTGTGGTGTTGAGGTGTGATGGCGAACGGACTTCACAACTGTCTTGATCTCCTCCTCGAGACCTCTTTAGCCACCCGTTCGTCGATCAGTAATTATCGATCGCTCTTTCATCCCTCTCCCTTTTCATTTTCATTTTTCATTCTTTTTTTCATTATTTTTATTTGGCTCTCCCACGTCGTATTCGACCCCTATCATCTTATGTATTTGCTTTTACTTGCCCCCTACGGTCCATCATATCTGGTCCAGTTAAGCTTCCACTTCCGGATCTGAAACACAGAGGCTCACATCGAGACCCATATATGCCGGCCCTTCCCCCCGGACCAGCACACATCTTGGCCCGGGTCTGAGTAACCCTTATCCCTGTGATCCGTCCCCGGGGCTGGTTGGCTACTTCATTGGGCTAGACAGCTTTTTACCCTCCGACGCGCTGCAGGCCCGAGTCCTGGTAGATCATGGTCCAGCCACACCCAACACGGACTTATGAAACCCTTTACCGAAGCTCCTGTGCGTTACTTCGCTAATCGCGCAGCGCGACGGGGATGAGCTTGCAAGGCATGAACCCCCACCTCGCCATCTTGAACCGGTAGCTTCGCCGGAAGGCAACGACGACCAACAGGCCTCGTGTCGCAACCAGCGGGGGCGCGTGTTAGGATGCGAGCTTACCCCCAGCTTACCATGGTCGTGCAATGGGTGGACCGACCTAGTGGTCTTCTCCCGTTCTTATTCTGTTTTCTCCATCTGAAATAGACTCGAGACTATTCTCCTTCCTTGCGTTGCCGCTCCCCATGAACTTGCAGCTTCCCGTCTATGATCGACTCATCGCCATGTTTTGCGTCTGAAGAAAAGAAACTTTGGTCGGCATGTCCTGGGTGGAACCTGATCACCAACAAGCTTGCTGCAGCTCTTCTCCTATTTAACCCTACCCGCCCTGCCCCGGAACTCCCATCCCCAAAGTGCAACAAGGTGACAACATTATCGTCGAACTCTCCGACGCTGTGCGGTTCCTCCGTCTGTCCACACTACGCCCATCCTACACGTGCATCATGTCGGACGTTGAGACTGCCGTTCAGCTGGAGCTAGCGAAAGCCTCTCAAGGGAAGATCCCGGCTGGTCTCTTGTTCGAGGAACTGGTCAAGAACGAGACACTACCTGTAAGCAAAGGAGTGCAAAGTGCAAACGTGCGTATCTTGCTCACATCGCCTCACAGCCGTTCTCGTTGAACGAGTTCATGGACTATCTGTTCTACGTGGAACAAAACGCTGAGCCGTTACAATTCTTCCTATGGTACTGCGACTACATCCAGCGATGGAGCAACCTGTTGCCAAGGCAGAAGGCGCTGTCGCCGCCGGTCTGGGACCCCGAGAACAGCTCAGAATCTCGGTCACGATACATCACCTACAGCCACAAGAGGGCGAATAGTGAGAAGATGAATAAGATCATCTCAATAATGGACATGATGAATAAGAGCGGCAAGAGTACCCTGACAGCCGAACCCTTCGGACATGTGAGGAACGGCTCATCCATGTCGAAAGGTTCGAGAGGACGCGCATATTCCGGATCCTCGGCATCTGGCCCTCTTGACTGCAAGGAGGACTTGCAACCATGTAAGTACCCACATGCGTTCCCTTTATTTCGAGTCCAAGCCTGGGCCAGCAGACTGACTCCCTGCCAGTCACCGTGCAGCCCTTCCGAGACGAGGTGAGCCGTGTAGCAAAGCACTACATTGCCGACTCCGGTGCTCGGACACTCAATCTTGCTCCACAAGACCGGGAGCGCTGCCTTCAAGCCGTTCAGCATACCACCCATCCTTCCGCTCTCCTGCCAGCCTTCATCGTTGCCGAGGCCAATCTCAAGGGCCAGTCACACCCCAACTTTGTACGCTGGAGCAAGGCCAACGGCAACAAACCTCGCATCATCTTCCTCCGCATCGTCGGCGCCCTGCTCATCATCCTTGGCCTAACCGTGGATATCTTCTTTATCATGTCCCGTCTCAGCCACTACCTCCGCATCCTATCCATTACCTTTTTGTGGCCGGGCCTCACCGTAGCCATCGCGGCCTTCCAGGGCGTATGTATCCTCCTCCACTTCAGAAACGTCCGCCATCTCCGACCTTGGGAGCAATTCGGCGACGTGGAGCACTCGAGTGACGGCAAGGGCGACGAGATGTTGGCCCACGAGCGGAAATCAATGGAGAGCTCCTACCGTGGGCACTCCCGCAAGGACACCAACTCTAGTAACTTCAGCCGCGTCGACCCGCTACGCAAGTCCAGTTTGCAGACCTTCGGTCCCAAGAACGACCCCAGCCAGGAGCCGTGGGTCAAGCGCTACGCCGCCAAGTCGCTGTACCAGAAGATCTTCGAGGTCACTACCCCGGTGCAGAACCAAACCCTGCAGCTGTTGAGCGACAGGACCATATTCTTCGCCATCATCTGGGGAGGCCTGGTGTCTTCTTTACTTACCGTCGGCTCATTGTTCGTGCCGTCGGGCAATATGTTCCTGTAGTCTCCATTCTCAGAGAGAAGGAGGACTTCAAATATTTTCATCTTGTATATATTTACTACATTCCAATGCTTGAACCGTTTCAGTCAGCGATGAGGCGCTAGGGATGGAGGGAAAAAAACTACTAGTCTCTGCTGGCTGTTGCTGTATATGCTATCTCTAGGGGCTGCTGGAGGAGTTCTGGTTGGAATTTTGGGCTTTGGAAGCAAGGTGCTCACGGCCGGAACGAGAAACCACATGATATCCCACACATATATACCCTTTATCAGACGCATTTCCAATCTGAGTTCCGTGACTTGGGTACTATTGATGGTCTTGGTATTCCTACTCTAAATTACCGCTCTGATTTCCCGAACGCCGGACCAATGCAGCCAAAACTACGCCGTACAAAAGCAGCCTGGGACATGAATACAGGATACCCCTATTTTTGCCTTGCCAGAACCATCTTCTCTCTCTCGCTTTGCCTCTTCTCAAACTGCTTCTTGCTGTGCTTCCGCTCGTTCTCATCTCTCCTCTTGATCGCCGCGAGCTCCTCATTCTTGATCTGCTGCGCCTTCTTCACCACCTTGGGGATGTGCCTATGGCGCTTGATCCGCCTGATCTCGGGCATGTGGCCATACCGCTCAGACAGGGACTGGTTGTATTCGAGGGCCTGGCGTTGCCGGGCGGACTTGATGCCTTGCCTCTCGGATGCGTTTGCACGCCATAGCTATTGGATCCTGAATTAGCAAACGCCGTCAAGGGGAGGGTGGTTCAGGTTCGAGTATTGACTTACCCGGAGGTTTCCGTCCTGCGAGCCAGATATGATGTACTTCGAGTCAGGAGTCCACCTTGAGCAGAACTGTGCCAAAAATTGTTAGTAACGAGACGCTCTAGTCTGATCAAACGAAGAAAACGGCCAGGCGGCTGGAAGGTACGTACAACTCGCTGCATCCGCTTGGTATGGTAGATGTCACGGGAATGCCCCTTATCGCGGTTCCATAACCGAATAGTCCGGTCGTAAGAGGCAGAAACTAGCTCCTCTCCAGTAGGTGAGAACTCTGTAGGAACCGAGATTAGTATGTGAACTCTTAGCGTCGAGAACGGAAGTACTACGCACCAACATCCATTACGGCTGCCACGTGATCCTTCAGGACGTTTAATGCCCTGTCAAACTTCCTCATATCAAAGATGTAGATATTATGGTCTTCGTTTGCAACCGCCAAATTCATCGCCTCCCTTTACAAGTCAGACCAGGTTCTCCGGAAAACTCGGGGCCAGAGAGTAACTCACATAGGGTTGAAGACGATCTTATTCGAGCTAAAATTGAGGACCGTCTTCATGAGGGGCATCGATGTACGCAAATCGTATAAGACTATGGACCGATCTGTCGCGACCGAACCTAGAATCGACGTCTCAACCTGGTTGAAGCATACATCGGTAATCGTCTCCGTCGATGACGGCCACTGGAGGACCTCTGGAGCAGCGGTATGCCGTTCGAGGTCGTAGATGGAGATTACCCCCGAGGCAGCCGCAAAGGCGTTTCGAGATCGGTGGTGAGATAATGAGGTGAAAGCGTTCGTCCCTAACCATGTTGAAATAGGCGCCGAATCAATCTCCGTATTGTAGGGGTCGTAGAGCTTGACAGACCGATCCGCGGCACATGTAAGCAGTTTGCTATCCTTGGTCCAAGTCATGCCCTTCACCAAGTTTTCGTGGGCGGTCGCATTCCAGATCTGTTCCTTGGAGCTTAGGTCCCAAACCTGAGGAGGCAAACCGTTAGCAATTGGCACTATAATTAGGATCGAGTCTTCCGTACCTTGACGACGCCATCTGCCGAACCGCTTGCAAATCGTTGTAAAGAATTGGGATCCTTTGCCATACTCTGAATTCCCTCGACATGTCCATGGCCTAATTGGCACAAGAAAGGCGCCGCAAACATCCGCTCTGATGTTCTGGTTAGCAACGACAACATAATCATGGTGCATTGCTCGACATAGTAGCCATAACAGGTCAAACCTACCCAACTTGACGGCATTTAGGGCCCTTTGATATTCTCTAGCTCTCTCAAAGGGGTGGTGTTTGGGGTCGAGGTTGCGAGGTAGCTTTGGTGCATCGGAGCCGGGAGGCTGTTGCGCGAGCGCCGATCGAGATAGCGCCTTGATTTTCTACCGCTATGTTAGTTATATGAAGTCCGAAACAGGGTAAGTTAGATTAAAACGTACCATATTGCCTCACGGTGGAAATCAATAGCCCAAATACAATTTGCGCCTCAGTTGGCATTCAGATTTCTGCTATCAGATACAGCTCTTTCGAGGTTGGCGGGGAAGTCGTGCACAAGGAACTTTTAGGCGGTGAGGCAGATTCTGCCACATCCCACGAGCCACACCCAGAACGCCACACTACGCCACAGGCCTACGTCGCGCTCATGGCAACCTGGGCTTGCGTTTGAGAGGCTGGAGCTTCAGGTCATCACCAACCTTGCCGCCAGACCCCAACGAATTATTCGACCACAAACCTACCATTCGAATAGGAGAAGCTCTGAAGAAGTCACATTTACCACATACTACGTGCAGTTATGGCTCAAGGCGAATCGGAGAGGGTGAAGGAGGCACAGAAGGCAGTTGCGTCGAAGGATACCTCCAAGGCCGAGCAAATCTACAAGGAGATCATCTCAAAACCACCGTCCGCAACCTCAGATGCGGCGGTCAAGGAATACGAGACGGCGCTGATTAGCTTGGGAGAGCTGTATCGGGATCAAAAGTGAGCTGGGTGTGCTAGTGGATGGACCTGACAGTGGTTGCTAATGCGACATAGGAACTCCACGGAGCTCGTCGATCTCATCACAAGGAGCAGGACCATTCTTTCCTCTTTCGCGAAGGCGAAGACTGCAAAGCTGGGTATGCTTGGGATTCTCCCTGGGAGCAGGTCTAGAGCTTCGACTAACATCAGTTTCCCTTAGTTCGCCAGCTTCTCGACCTCTTCCAAGACATCCCCGATTCTATCGACACTCAAATTTCCGTCACCAAGTCATGTATAGAGTGGGCAACATCAGAGCGCCGCGGTTTCCTCCGGCAGAACCTCGAAACTCGGCTTGTGACACTCTACATGGCGAAGCGGTCCTACTACGATGCCCTGACCCTGATCAACGGCCTCCTCCGGGAGCTCAAGCGCCTTGACGACAAGCTCGTCTTGGTCGAGGTCCAGCTCCTTGAGTCAAGAGTCTATCACGCTCTCGGTAACATTGCCAAAGCCCGTGCCGCGCTTACGAGTGCCCGAACGAGCGCCGCCTCGGTATACACCCCGCCACTGCTACAGGCCAACCTGGATATGCAGAGCGGCATGCTCCACGCCGAGGACAAGGACTTCAACACGGCCTACAGCTACTTCATCGAGGCGCTGGACGGCTACCACTCGCAGGACGCGCCGCAGCGTGCCCAGACAGCCCTGCAATACATGCTTCTTTGCAAGATCATGCTCAACCTCGTCGATGACGTCAACCAGCTCATGACCTCCAAGCAGGCCATGAAGTACGCCGGCCAGTCCCTCGAGGCCATGAAGGCCATCGCGCGCGCCCACAGCAACCGCTCGCTCGAGGAGTACGAGCGCGCCCTAGCTTCGTACAAGACGGAGCTGAGCAGCGACGCGTTCATCCGCAACCACCTGATCCGACTCTACGACACCATGCTCGAGCAGAACCTTATTAAGGTCATCGAGCCTTTCAGCCGCGTCGAGATCGACCACATCGCCAAGATGGTCGGCCTCGACACCCAGCAGGTGGAGCGGAAGCTATCGCAGATGATTCTTGATAAGGTCATCATTGGCGTGCTAGACCAGGGCGCCGGCTGCTTGATCATCTTCGACGAGGCCCAGCGGGACGAGTCCTACGACTCGGCCCTGGCCACCATCGAGAAGTTGAGCAACGTTGTGGATGTTTTGTATACGAACCAGGCGTCCATGCTCGAGTAAAAGAGCTATGCGGGTAGACGATGAGGGCGGGAGCTTCTGGAGGTTTCGGTTAGGCGAAGCTGTAATATTACGATAGAGATAGCTGGCGCTCAATGCAAAAAAAAAGAAGGCAAATACTACATTTGATGGTATTGGTATCTCTTTACACAAAACGTCCAATCTGTAAACAAACAATGAGAGCGATTGCAATGGACTGAACCATCCAAACGCCGTGTGATGAAACCCCAGCTTGCTAACCACCGACTCATCTGATCATGCCAATAAACGCCACATAATAAACCCAACACACAGCCCAACACCATACTTGTACACACACGAGCCGCACTCAACAACACCTCTGCCCTCTACCGCACACCCCTCCGAGCGGGGATCTCTCCCCGCCGTCTCCTCTCTTCGCCTACCATGAGCGCGAACAGCCTCTTCGCCAACACGGCCTCCTCCCAGCCTCCAACTTCAGCGCCAAACGCGTCCACCACGTCTAGGTGCCACTGCTCAAGTGCCATGGTCTCGCCCTGAGCGGCGACTAGCTTGCCTAGCAGCGCGACACTCCCGCTGCCGCTGCCGTTCTTCCGTTTCTGCGCTGCCGCCGCTGCGACGGCTGCGTGCTGGAGTTGGAACTGCAGCGCCCCCGAACGCCGGCGTTGCTGGAGGAGTTCGTCGAGGCGCACCCAATGCTGGCGCGTCCACGTAGTCTGGGATAGGCGCGTTGGCACCGCAGCCGCAGCCGTAAAAAATGCGGGCTGCTTGACGGCCCCCGAGGAGGGAGAAGGAGATAAACTGGATGCCTCTGAATCCGGCTGGTTTTCCTTATCTGCGTCGACGGTTGTCGCTAGCTGCATCTCTTTCTCTGGAGAGGCGCTGGCACGACGCTCGGCGCGGGCCTGGGCCTGTGCTAGCGGGGACAAGGTGCTGCTCGCGAACTCTACCACTCGGCCCGGAGTTTTGGGCTTCATAGGGGAGCGGATGCAGGACTTCGAAGGCGACACCGCTCTGCTGGGAAGAGGCTTTAGCTGGGGTGGTATGAAGCTATCATCTGCCGCTGAAGTATCCATTTCTGATTTGGCGTCAGATTCAACGAAGAACTCAACCGGCTCATTCTCAGAACTCGAGGGCCTCGAGTTGGAGACAGGGCCAAACAGCGCGTTTCCGGATTGACGAAGACGGGGAGTAAAGTCCCTCTTCTGAGGTACGTGGGAGAATAGGGGTCTCTCTGGGGTAACAGGGGATGATGAATGCGCTGCAACATCCTCCCGTCTGCGGGGAGAGCGCCTTACGGGGGAGAAGAGGTCAACTCGCGGCTGGTTTCCAATCTGAAGAACCTTTTGTGGGACTGAGGCGAACAGTCCAACTTGCTGGGATTGAGGCACGGGGGACTTGGTCGAACTCGCGAAAGTCGCAGCCTTCTGAGAAGAAGGTTGCTGTGGAGCTAGAGGTTGAGAATCGGTTCCTGCGTTCCTACGAGTTTCAGCAAACCTGAATATGTTGACCCCAGGTGGCGGAACCTCCGGTATAAGAGCCGGCGATGAGAAGAAGTTGGAGAGATCCATCTTTCTGGATGGTGCGGCAGTATTTCGCCTTGGTTCCGTAGGTGGCTCGCTAGAATCCGGTTGTGATAGCATGCTGAACTCCTCCGGCTCGTCTTCCTGGACATTGTCGTTTTTATTGCCAGTGGGGAGCTTATGCAGCTCATCTTTATAAACCAGTCGCTTACTATTCTGTCGCCAGGGACTCGGGAGCTTGCTCCTTCGAGGGGGTTCCAGAACCGGTGCCTGAGACACCGCTGATCTTAAAGGTCGAGGGGTTGGGCGCTGAGCCTCGATGGCCCAGATGTCTTCGTCCTCCTCGATCCGATCTGATTCATCGCGACCTTCCTCGCCCTGCTCTCCAAAATTGTCCATTATCTCGATCTCCATATCGGAAGCGTCAACAGATTCAATTCTTCCACGGACGGATGAGTTGATTGTACCCTGATCATGGCCACCGTGGGGACTAGCCGGACTATCATCCGCCTGCCAACTCATCTCATCATCACTGGGGGGGTCAGCCCTAGTAGAGCTCGTCGTGCTAGCGGCGCGCTCTGTTCGGCCGATCGCGCCGTTAAAGAGACCGACGTCTGCGATGGAGTAGTCTGGCCTGGTGCCATTCGCTGGGCCTGGACCAAAAGGATCCTCCAATGCCGGCACTGGAGCCCGCAGCGGTGAAAATACCTGAGCTCCTTGAGACACTAGGTTCTTAATCTGGCTGAAAGGGGCAAAAGCCTTGGACCAAGTTGTATTCGAGTGCTGCGCTGATGATGGTTGTTGAACTGGGATAGGGGACGGAGCTGACTGGATCGCCGGGAAAGAAGGGGCCGGGGACTGGCTGGATTTGGTAACAGAACCCCTGAATGGGCTCCCTAAGATACTACCTCGGTTAGGAGGCGATGGAGGATCTGACGTGACAAGTTGCAGCGCGCGACCTGCCCGGACGATTGGTGAAAGGGTTGGTCGAGGTGTTGTCTCTGGTGGAGCAAGGTTGTGGACTTGTGCATCGGCCTCCTCCGCCCGAGGAGGTAATCGCGAGGATATGAAATTTCCGGCGGGAGTTTCCGACGAGTTATGCCTTGAATGCCGAACCACGGACTCGGAGCTTCCCCTACGTGAGAAGTTGAAGACGGGCGGTGAAGATCGCATCTCCGACTGGGCAAGTGACTTCGAGGTACTCTGATAACCCTTAACCCTCTCACCCTCAGTATCAACTGGGGAAGGGGTCTCATCGGGAGTCAATAACTTGGACTCGGACTGGGGATCGGAATGAGTCACCATTGATGGCCGCTCAACGGAGGGTTGGACCACATCCTCCGTGTCATTCATGTCCTCAAGCACTACCCGCCTAACAGCCTTTGGTGTGGCGGCCTCGAGAACGTCGTCCGGTATCTCCGAGAAAGAGTCATCATATATGCTCGTGTCTTCGGGCGCCTTCACGGAGTACTCGATTTCGGTGTTCAAATTTCGCGGTCGTTCGATGCCATCCTCTCTTTGCAAAGACTTGAGGGCGAGCTGCCGTCCGAGCGGCTGTGATTTTGCCCGTCTAGGACTTCTAGCCCACGTCTGGGGCGATGTACGCTGGGCGAACATTGAGTTGCTTCCGGGATCCAAGAGACTCCGCTCCACGGCTGCTGGTTCCGTGGTAGAAGCTGCAATATCCTCCTGTGCGTCCTCCGTCGCATCATTTTCGCGCTCATTGAGACTCTGTCGCATAGATTCCAGGGTTCGGTTGATGATCAAGCTCGTCTCTTCGCCAATCTCCTGGGGGTCTGCCGCAACTATGCTCGAGTTCGGCTGCATGGACGGCAAGGAGCCAATCGATATCATAGTAAACTCCTCTCCCAGCAGTACCGTGTCCTTGGCTCCATGGCCTTGCGGTTCTTGGGCTATGGACTCAGCCTCGCTTGGGGCATCAGGGGCCCACAGGTCCAAGCTAGCCTGACTGAGCGCTTCATCGGCCTCTGATTCGGCAGGATCAGGCCCCATCTGCTCTGGCTCTTGGTGCTCTGGCCCTTGTTGTTCAGGTTCATTGGGGATACTAGGTTCGCCTGCATCATAACGAATCGAACGCTGCCGACCCACGGCAACGGGAGGGTCCGAAAGTGTCGCCATCCATATGTCATCGCCGCCGAGGCTATCGCCAGAGTGCATAGGCGGTACGCTGCCGGCAACTGAGATGTTATCTGCCGTCTGGGCCAGAGACATGTTGTCTTCCTCCTCAAGGCCATTATCGGAAGGTGCAGGAGGGAGACTGCCAGCTACCGAGATGCTTTCTTCTGTCCGAATCAGGGATACCTCGCCTTCGTCTTCGATATCCTCAGGAATCTCCTGTGGTGCCAGGACCTCAATCTCATCAGCGGCGATTGACTTCCGCCGGCGCCCTCGCTTCTTAGGCACCTCTTCCTGCTCATCATCTCCTTTCGCGGGCGTCGGTGTCTTCCGTTTCGTCGGTTTCCTTGTTCTCGCGCTCGCTTTCGGTGTAGCTTGGTTGTCTTCGACACTCATTTCTGATGTCAAGGTGTCATCGCTCTTAGAATTCCTCGCCCGTCGAGGTTGTCTTGGGGTATTTTGGGTCGGAGTCGCCGCCCTCTTCCTCCTAGTCGTAGCAGGAGTGGGAGCTTTTGGCAGTCTGCCCCGCTTCTTCGGAGTTGCTGCCCTGTTGATGGTACCACTCTCATCATCTGTAAGGCCTTTGAGGGGAACAGTAATTGTCGTGGTCTTCTCTCTTCGTCGAGTGGCTCTCTGCGGGGTCGGTGACTGAAAGAGGCGCCGGTTAACATTTGATGAGCCAGTGTCGTCGGCTTCGACCGTGACGAGGATCTTCTGTGGTGAGCGCGCGTCCCCAACATCTAGTGTGAATTTCTGCTTTCGTGGAGACGACCCAAGGGCCATAAATCGCTGTGAAGCTTGGCTTCGAGTCACGCGGCGACTTGAGGGCGGTACTGGGCTCCCAATGGACTCATTCAGAGGGTCCGGGGACGACATCAAATCCATCGCCGAGGTCGACATAGCTGGGGCTACCGTGCCATAGGCAGATGGAGCAGTAGTTGAGTTTAAGACAAAAGGTCTATCAAAGAGACATGGACATGGGTATCGACGTTGAGAAATGCCTGTGCCAGCGCGTTTGTCTTGCAAGGGGGAAGTCGGTTGCTATTTTTCCATTGTTTACTTTGGTACCGAAATAGGCAAGGCCATTTGCGGATGAATTCTGTCCAATTATTTGTTAGTACAAAACATTGTGGGTCCCCGCCTTTTGTGGGGAATTTGGGATAACTTTAACCCACGGTTCGCAAGCTGACCTAATCCAGATGAGGAACATCCCTGAGTCCTGACGTCATTCTTCAAGAGCCGAAGATGACCGAGCCCCAAACCTCAATCCTCAATTACTAATGAGCCTGCGTATGCGCTGGCTTCGGAAGCATACCTATTCGACGCCCTTAAAAAGACGCCCGTCGGCTATGGCGTGATCGAGTAATTGGAGCTTTGCGTAAGAAGAATATCTTGGGCTTGGAAATCATCTATGCTTTCAAATCATCTGGTGAAGGGCGTTGTGCTACTATCTTGGCATCTTCCCTTCTAGTATATATATACCACCATCTCACCTTAGAGTAACGGACTTCCTGTCGTTGAAGCCGTAATCTTAGAATATCACCTTCATATTATCGTACTCGCTCATAATCCTCGGTGATACTGAATACATCGTCCCTAGCTTTTAGCTATACCTATATCGGAACATTCCCCTCACACCCCACTAACCACGTCTCTCTCGCGGATATCCCGTTCCGCCCAGCCTCTATCCTCATTGCGCCTGTTGGTGCCGCACAAGAATACAGCAATCAGACCTACTCCTCGCGCCCAAATGGCGATCGCATCAAGGGTTCCGCGCGGCCCCGTCCAGGCCAAGCTTAACTACTTCAACCCTCCTTCTGACGGGGCGAAGCCTTACAACTACGTCGATCCTGTGACAGAAGGCCAACCTCAACGCAACTTCGACGATGAAACCCACGAGGTGACGATCAACGATATCAGGGGCCGGGAGTCTGAGTTCAGCCTCGACAACGACGCCTTCCTTGTGGTCCAAGGCGTTCCCCCCTCGGCCGAGAAGGATTTCACTTCGGACGAGTCCATCGAGGCCAACTACTACCCTGAGCTGGAGAAGCTTCTCCTGTCGCAAATTCCCGGTAGCACAAAGGTAGTTTTCTTCGACCACACGATCCGGCGTGCCGAACCTAACGCGCACCGCGGCCCCGTGCAGCGCGTGCACATCGACCAGACAGCCACGTCAACGGAGAAGCGTGTGCGGCGACACCTGACCGGAGAAGGAGAGGCCGACCGGCTGCTGGCCGGGCGATACCGCATCGTCAACGTATGGCGGCCGCTAAACAGGGGACCAGTAGAGTCGTTCCCACTCGCCGTGGCGTCGTCGGCTTCGCTGGCAGACGAAGATGTCGTGCCCGTCGAGCACCGTTACGACAGCGGTTACCTCGGACAGACGGCAGCAATCAAGCATAACCCCGCACACAAGTGGTACTACCTAAGTGGCATGACTGGGAGCGAAAGGTTGTTGCTGCAGTGCTTCGACAGCGAGTCCTTGAAAGAGGGTTCCGCGGTGAAGGGCGGTAGGGTTCCGCACACCGCCTTCGTGGATCCTAGGACCCATCCGGATGCAGAAGGACGAGAGAGCATTGAGGTGAGGGCCTTGGTCTTTGGCCCTTGAGCTAGAGAGGCTTTCCTGAGGTGATAAGAGCGTGGTACGAGCATATGCGAGGTGCAACAATAATTTCGAATCGTTACTGGTCGCGTGGAAATCGGAGAATGGGAGTTTTGATGGGACTTGTCTATTGATGAGAAGCAAATATATTGAGCCACTCGGTAGCGCAACGAGGCACTTTGCATGTGATGCAGGATATGAATAATAAAACAACCATGTGTTGATGCTATTCGAGACGTTAAAGGGACTGGTATTCGCGAGTTCGGAAAAAAGACCCCCTACCCCTCCCCACCCCTGTGATATGTTCCGAAGTCGTCGGATTCATCAACGCCATTAAATCGCCCTCGTCGCTCTGCCTTTCCTGCTACTGCTGCGGCTCATAGGAGCTCCGCTGGCGCTGCTCTGTCGGCTCATGGATACACCTGATAACTGGACCGTAGGAGCACTCGTCGGCCCGCCGCCCATAAAGCCCTTGGCAGGGGACTGCATCGGCGTAGCGCTCCGTACGGCCTTGGACGGGGTTCCACCGACTTCCGCCGCCGGTTTCTTGGGGAATGTCAACTCCACATCTGGCGGGATGCCGAACCGGTGACGGATGTCGCTCTCTGCTGGGCGGCGGTCGGCTTGCAGGTACGCCACGTAGCGGTTCTCTCGGGCCGGGTGGGCAACAGCCTCGAGGATGCTCCTGCTGCCGAGCGGGCTCTCGAGATTCGAGCCCTTGCCGTGTTGTTGCTCGTAATGCTTGAGAGCACTGATTATTGTCAAATCGGCAGCGGCATCATCCGCCGAAAGCGGCATGGGCGTATTGAAGTCGGCTTGTTTCGTATGACCTTTGACGTAGGTCGAGGGGAAGGTCGGCGGCAGTTTGGGGTCTGCGCCCAACATCTTCTGAAGGTTCTGGGGGAAGTCGAAATTCGCGAGCGCTTCCAAGCCGAGGAGCTTGTCGTCGGTGAAGTTTGGCGCACCGCGAGCGCTACGGGTTGCATGCGACACATTGCGCTCCATCGGAACGGCCGAGGGCAGCGAGTCTGTGCCATCTTGCTCGTCGTTCTCCCCACTTCCAGAATCGCTCCCATCTGGTGAGGAGACAAGCTGGCCATTCTC
>Ga0164242_10001930_pt1 | contig 24260 bp, 21 predicted proteins | sample OricomgcompostMG_FD_108783 | JGI IMG/M metagenome (GOLD analysis project Ga0164242, IMG submission 108783) | Miracle-Growth compost microbial communities from Emeryville, California, USA - Original compost - Miracle growth compost (MG) ...
CCGCGCCGATCTCGAAAAGCTGGTCGAGCCGCTGATCATGCGCACGATGGAGCCGGTGAAGAAAGCGCTCGCCGACGCCGGGCTCAAGGCCGATCAGATCGACGAGGTGGTGCTGGTGGGCGGCATGACCCGCATGCCGCGCGTCCGCCAGGCGGTGAAGGATTTCTTCGGCAAGGATCCGCACACCGGCGTCAACCCCGACGAGGTGGTGGCGATCGGCGCGGCGGTGCAGGCCGGCGTGCTGCAGGGCGACGTCAAGGACGTGCTGCTGCTCGACGTGACTCCGCTCTCGCTCGGCATCGAGACGTTGGGCGGCGTGTTCACCCGCATGATCGACCGCAACACCACGATCCCGACCAAGAAGAGCCAGACCTACTCGACCGCCGAGGACAATCAGAACGCGGTGACGATCCGCGTCTTCCAGGGCGAGCGCGAGATGGCGGCCGACAACAAGCTGCTCGGCCAGTTCGATCTGATCGGCATCCCGCCGGCCCCACGCGGCGTGCCGCAGATCGAGGTGACGTTCGACATCGACGCCAACGGCATCGTCAACGTCCACGCCAAGGACAAGGGCACCGGCAAGGAGCAGCAGATCAAGATCCAGGCGTCGGGCGGTCTCTCCGAAGCCGATATCGACAGCATGGTAAAGGACGCCGAGAAGTTCGCCGAGGAGGACAAGAAGCGCCGCGAGGCGGCCGAGGCGAAGAACAACGCCGAAAGCCTGATCCACACCACCGAGCGCCAGCTTTCCGAGCATGGCGACAAGGTGGACAGCGGCCTCAAGTCCGAGATCGAGGCGGCGGTGGCCGAGGCCAAGACCGCGGTCGAGAGCAACGACGCCGCCCAGATGACCGAGAAGGCGCAGGCACTGGCGCAGGTGGCGATGAAGCTCGGCCAGGCGATCTACGAGAAGGAGCAGCAGGCCCAGGCCGGCGCGGCGGGCGCGGCCCAAGGCTCCGACGGCGGTCAAGGCGAAGATGTCGTCGACGCCGAGTTCTCGGAGGTCGACGAGAACAAGTGAGGGTGATCCCTCTCCCCGGGGAGAGGGATACGAAGACTTGGACGCGTGAGCGCCCTGGTCGGAGTTGGGTGAGGGCAAGCGACCGCAAGCCTCGCGCGCCCTCACCCTCCCACCGCCCTTCGGGCGGCGGGCCCCTCCCTCTCCGCCGAGGGGAGAGGGGGTGAAATCGGGGGCTTGAGAGTTGGATATCGATTATTACGAGCTGCTGGAGTGCGAGCGGACCGCCGACGACAAGGCCATCAAGTCGGCCTACCGGCGGCTCGCCATGCAGTATCACCCAGATCGCAACCCCGGCTGCCGTGATTCCGAGGCGCGCTTCAAGGCGATCTCGGAAGCCTATGACTGCCTGAAGGATCCGCAGAAGCGCGCGGCTTACGATCGCTACGGCAAGGCCGCCTTCCAGAATGGCGGCATGGGCGCGGGGGCGGCGGGTTTCGAAGGCTTCTCCGACATCTTCGAAAGCGTGTTCGGCGAGTTCATGGGCGGGGGACGCCAGCGCGGCGGGCCCCGGCGCGGGGCGGATCTGCGCTATGATTGCACGATCAGCCTGGAGGAAGCCTTCCAAGGCAAGACCGAGCAGGTGACGATCGACGTCGCCGCCGTCTGCGAGCCGTGCGGCGGGACGGGCGCCAAGCCCGGCACCTCGGCGCGGACCTGCCACACCTGCGGCGGGCGCGGACAGGTCCGCGCGCAACAGGGTTTCTTCGTGATCGAGCGCGCCTGCCCCTCTTGCCACGGCGCGGGCCAGGTGATCGCCGATCCCTGCCCGGACTGCCGGGGCGAAGGCCGTGTCGACAAGGAGAAGACGCTGGAGGTGAAGATCCCCGCCGGCGTCGACGAAGGCACGCGCATCCGCATCTCCGGCGAAGGCGAAGCGGGCGGGCGCGGCGCGCCGCCGGGCGATCTCTACATCTTCCTGCATGTGAAGCGGCATCCGATCTTCGAGCGCGACGGCACCACGCTCGCCGCCCGCTGCCCGATCAGCTTCACCACCGCGGCGCTGGGCGGCGAGATCGAGGTGCCGGGCCTCGACGGCGAGGTCGTGCCCTTCAAGATCCCCGCCGGCATCCAGTCCGGCAAGCAGCTCCGCCATCGCGGATCGGGTATGCCCGTGCTGAACGGGCGCGGGCGCGGCGATCTGATGATCGAAATAATCGTCGAGACGCCGACCAAACTCTCCGCACGCCAGAAGGAGCTGCTTCAGGAGTTCCGCGAAACCGAGACAGGCGATGAATGCCCGCAGACGAGCGGTTTCTTTTCCCGGCTGAAAGGCATGTTCGGCGAAGCCTGAGCCGCGCCACAGCGGAACCATCCCTCGCCTCGGCCATTGCTGCCGGATGCGGTTTGTGAACGGCCGCACACGCCAAAATATGGAGGTCGTCGTGAGGCTAGGAAAAGTTGCGTCTTTCATCGCCGGCGCCGCGCTTGTCGCCCAGGCGGGCGTCGCCACCGCCGCTACCACCGCCGCTCCGGTGCGCGCCAGCCAGTCGATCGGCGCACGGTTGGGCACGAGCGCGCGCGCAGGAACGCCCGTCAGCGCCAAGAGTAATCATATCGCCGGCATGACGGGATCGGGCGCGATCATCGTGGGCCTGATCGCCGCGGGCGTGGTTGCCGGCGCGATTATCCTGGCGAGCCATCACCATCACGATCACGGGATGAGCAACTGAGCTTTTCCTTCGGGGCGGCCGGAAAAGGGGCCGCCCCCGCATGGACAAACCACCCGCGCGCGATAGAGTGCCGGTCCGCCTGATCCCTGCCGGAGACTCCCGTTGCGCCCCTCGCCGGTAGCCGCCTTCCTGAAGCCCAGGCGGCGCGGGCTCGCTTCCGTTAACGCCGAAATACGCGACGGCATCGTCCCCGCCGCGAGCGCGATCGCGCCGGTGCGCGATCAAGGGCCGGTTGTCACCACCGCGCCCAGTTACCGCGTCGTGGCGCTGATCATCGCCACCGCGCTGTTCATGGAGAATCTGGACGCGACGGTGCTCGCCACCGCCCTGCCGACGATGGCGCGCGATTTCGGCGTGCCCGCGCCGGCGATGAGCCTGGCGCTCACCTCCTATCTGCTCGCGCTCGCCCTGTTCATCCCGGCCTCGGGCAATATCGCCGATCGCTTCGGTTCGCGCGGCGTGTTCCGCGCGGCGATCGCGCTGTTCGTGGCGGGCTCGCTCGCCTGCGGGCAGGCGACGAACCTGCCGCTGATGGTGGCGGCGCGTTTCGTGCAGGGCATCGGCGGGGCGATGATGATCCCGGTCGGCCGCCTCGTCCTGCTCCGCAGTGTGGCCAGGCAGGACATGGTGAACGCGATGTCGTGGCTGATCATGCCCGCGCTGATCGGCCCGATCCTGGGACCGCCGCTCGGCGGCTTCATCGTCACCTATCTGAACTGGCACTGGATTTTCTGGCTGAACCTGCCGATCGGCATCGTCGGCTTCTGGCTGGTCGGCCGCTTCATCGCGGACGTGCGCGGCGATCACCCGGCGCCGTTCGACATTGCGGGTTTCGCGTTGAGCGGCGTTTCGCTCGGTTGCCTGCTGTTCGGCTTCGAGATGACGAGCCGCGCCGGCGAGGGCGTCCTCGCTGCCGTGCTGATCGCCGTCGGGATTGTCTCGGGCGGCTTCTATCTGCGCCACGCAAGGGGACGCGAAGACGCCATACTCGATCTTTCGCTGATGCGCGTGAAATCCTTCCGCCTCTCGGTCATCGCCGGTTCGCTCACCCGCATCACGCAGGGCGCGCAGCCGTTCCTGCTGCCCCTGATGATGCAATTGGGCTTCGGCTTCTCGGCGGCGCGCAGCGGCACGATCACGGTGGCGACGGCGGTGGGATCGCTGGTGATGAAGAGCATCGCGCCGCGCATCCTCAAGCGCTTCGGCTTCCGCGACGCGCTGGTGACAATGGGGCTGCTCGGCACCGCGGGCTATGCGGTGTGCGGCTTCTTCCAGCCGAGCTGGCCGATGTGGAGCATCTACGCCGTGCTGGTGAGCTGCGGCTTCCTGATGTCCTTCACCTTCACCGCCTACAACACCATCGCCTATGACGAGATCGACAAGGATCGGATGAGCCGGGCGACCAGCTTCTATTCGACCTTCCAGCAGCTCATGCTCTCGCTCGGCATCTGCATCGCGGCGAGTGGGCTGCATGTCGCGATGACGGTGCGCGGCCACCACCATCCCGCGCTCGGCGACTTCACCGTCGCCTTCCTGATCGTGACCGCCATTTCCGCGCTGGCGACGATCTGGAACGCCAGCTTCGATCCGGACGCCGGGGCCGAGCTCAGCGGTCGCGCTCCAGCCGCCCCGCCCCGCCCCGCGCCCTCGCCGTGAACGAGGATGCCGCGTGACGGCCGGGATACTGGCCGTCCTCTTCCTGGCCACCCTGATCCGCTCGGTCTTCGGCTTCGGCGAGGCGCTGGTCGCGGTGCCCTTGCTCGCCTTCCTGCTGCCGGTCGACGTGGCCGCCCCGATCGCCGCGCTGACCTCGATCACCGTGGCGGTCGTCATGCTGGCGCGGGACTGGTCCCACGTTCACGTCCGCAGCGCGGGCCGGCTGGTGCTGGCCACCCTGTTCGGCATCCCCTTGGGCCTGCTTCTCCTGACCCGCGTGCCGGAACCCGTGGTCAAGGCGCTGCTCGGGGGCGTGATCATCGCCTTCTCGCTGCACGCGCTGCTGGGCAAGGGCGGGAGACTGATCCTCCGCGACGATCGCTACGCCTGGGCCTTCGGCTTCGCCGCCGGCGTGCTGGGCGGCGCTTACGGCATGAACGGCCCGCCGCTGGTGGTGTACGGCACGCTGCGTCGCTGGCCTCCGCCGCGCTTCCGCGCCACCCTGCAAGGTTATTTCCTGCCCGCCAGCATGATGGTGATGGCGGGATATGCAATCGCCGGCCTGTGGACGCGGGAGGTGACGGGCTATTATCTGCTGTCGCTGCCGCCGGTACTCGCCGCTATCCTGCTCGGCCGGTTCATCTGCCGCTATTTGGACGGCGAACGCTTCCTCCTGTATATTCACGCCGCGCTGATTCTGATCGGGTTGGCGCTGCTGGGCGAGAGCCTGCTCTGAATGTCCGGCGATCCGCTTGGCGCTCAGCAGCCGCCGATCTGGCTCTTGAGGAAGCCGCCAAGGCCCTTGCATTTGTGTTTCGGCGGCTCCTGCCGGTCCGGCCGGCGGGCGTCCTCCTCATCATCGCCCGACATGCCGGCCATGCCCATGCCTTCCATCGCCGGCATGCCGAGCATCAGGCTGGTGGCGGAACGGTAACGCACGCGAGTGGTCCAGTCGGGGTGCCAGACGGCCTTGGGATCGGCCGGGCGCGGCGGATGGGCGAAGTCGCGCTCCGGCCCGAAGGCGGTGAGCGTCGCCATCATGAACTGGCCCGCCGCCTTCTTCACCTCAGCCGGCACGGTGCAACTCGTCTGGCTGGGCGGCATGATGACATGCTCGGCGATCAGGCGGCGCACGGTCGCGGGCGAGAGATAGCCGGACAGCCCGCCGCCGAACTCCTGTCGGGCGGCCGACGTCCACATCACCATGTCGGCATTTTCGCCGCCCTGCCCCTGCGCGCCGACCAGCGAGGCGTAATAGCCGGTCGCGCCCTGCACCGCGTTCCAGCGGATCGGCGTCGATCCGTCCGGCGCGGCTTCGGACACCGCATCGAGCGCAGGCATGAAATTCTGATCGAGCGTGAAAGCGATCTCCGGGCTGTAATTGCCCGCGATGCGGTGCGTGCCGATCAGCGAGGCGTCGGGCCGCAGCGCCTTGTGCGATCGATCATTAGGCCATTCGCCGAAGGTGCGGCTGTTGGAGTCGGTCGGGCCGGTCTCCACCGGTACGTCGGCGCTGAACAGGCGCGGCGGCGTCTGCCCGGCCGCGAGCTTCGAGAAATCGATGACGACCGGCTGGCCGGGCCCGGCGTGCGCCCCGCAACCCCAAAAGATCAGCATCCGCCCTTTCGGCCGCCGGAAATCGGGCGGCATGCCGGGTTCAGAAGGCTCGGCCGGAGCGTTTACCGGCGTGACCAGCGGCACGGAATCGCCCAACTCCGCGCCGGCCGGCATGAAGTGATCGGCGTGCGGCGCGCCGCCGCTCGGCGCCAGGCTCGATCCCAGCCGCAGATCGAGGCTGTGCTGCGCCGATCCGCCGCCGCGCCCGCCGCCAAACATCATCGCCATCGGGTTGGCGCGCATCCCCGCCATGCCCGCGAAGCCGCTGGTGGTGGCGACATCCATCTCGTAACGCGCCTTGGGCGGCGTGGAGCGCTGCGCCTGGAGCGCCCCTGCCATCAGCCCCGCACCCGCCAGCGCCGCTGCGCCGGCGACGATCATGCGTCCGCGAATCGTCATCTCCGCTCTCCCATTCCCCTTGGGCGGCGAAAATCAACACTGCTGGTACACCGAAGGAGAGAGGCTATGCCTCGCATGGCTAGCCGTCAACACAGGCCGTCAACAGAGTGTCGCCCGCTATCCTCACCGGTGATAAATCCTCGCTCCGGGGCTTGCCCTTCGCGGTTCGCCGACGCATCCCTTACAGCATCTCGCGGCACAGAGCGCGGTTACGCGCCGCCGCACCTGCAAGGGGATTTCGATGAACCGCACCGCCTGCTTCGGAACCGTCGCCGCGCTCGCGCTCGCCACGGCGGCGATCGCCGCCGCGCCCTCTTCTGCGCCCACCGTCAAGCGCGCCAATCCATTTGAGACCGAGAGCACGCTGCCCTTCCATGCGCCGCGCTTCGATCTCATCAAGGACAGCGACTATCTACCCGCCTTCGAGGAGGGCATGGCCCGGCATCTCGCCGAGATCCAGAAGATCGCCAATAACCCGGCCGCGCCGACCTTCGACAACACCATTGTCGCCATGGAGAAATCCGGGCGGATGCTCGATCGGGTGACGGAGGCCTTTTTCGGCGTCGTCCAGGCCAACACCAACGATACGCTGGACAAGGTGCAGTCCGAGATCGCGCCGAAGCTCTCCCAGCATCAGGACGCCATCTATCTCAACCCCAAGCTTTTCCAGCGGGTGAAGACGCTGCATGACAAGCAGGCCAGCCTGAACCTGAATCCGGAGCAGGCCCAGCTTCTCAAGGTCTATTACCAGCAGTTCGTCCATGCGGGCGCGCTGCTTTCGGACGCGGACAAGGCCAAGCTGCGCGATCTCAACACCCAGCTTTCCACGCTGGAGACCGCTTTCCAGCAGAAGCTGCTCGCCGCCGCCAAGGCGGGCGCGCTGGTGGTGGACGATAAAGCCAAGCTCGCCGGCATGGATGCCAACGCGATCGCCGCCGCCGCGCAGGCCGCCAAGGATCGCAAGCTCCCCGGCAAATATGTGATCCCGCTCCAGAACACGACCCAGCAGCCCGCGCTCCAGTCGCTCGACGACCGCTCCACCCGCGAGGCGCTGTTCAACCAGAGCTGGACCCGCGCCGAAAAGGGCGACGCCAACGACACCCGCTCGACCATCGTTCAACTCGCTTATCTGCGGGCGCAGAAGGCCAAGCTGCTGGGCTATCCCAATTACGCCGCCTATGTGCTCGAGGACCAGATGGCCAAGACGCCGGAGGCCGCCGAGCGTTTCATGGAGCAACTCGTCCCCGCCACCGCCGCCGAGGAGAAGCGCGAAGCGGCCGAGATCCAGGCGGTCATCAAGCAGGACGGCAAGGACTTCCAGCTCAAGCCGTGGGACTGGAACAAATATGCCGAGCAGGTCCGCAAGGCGAAGTATGATCTCGATCAGAACCAGGTGAAGCCCTATTTCGAGCTGCACACCGTGCTCGAGCAGGGCGTGTTCTACGCCGCCAACCAGCTTTACGGCATCACCTTCAAGCGCCGCACCGACATCCCCGTCTATCAGCCGGACGTGATGGTCTATGAGGTGTTCGACAAGGACGGCTCGCCGCTCGGCCTCATGTATTTCGATTATTTCAAGCGGGACAACAAGGCGGGCGGCGCCTGGATGTCCAACTTCGTACAGCAGTCCAAGCTGCTCGGCACCAAGCCTGTGATCTACAATGTCGCCAACTTCACCAAGCCCGCGCCCGGCCAGCCGGCGCTGATCAGCTTCGATGACGTGACGACGATGTTCCACGAGTTCGGCCACGCTCTGCACGGCCTGTTCGCGAACCAGACCTATCCGACGCTGTCGGGCACCAACGTGGCGCGCGATTTCGTGGAGTTCCCCTCGCAGTTCAACGAGCATTGGGCGCTCGATCCCAAGGTGCTCGCCCATTATGCGAAGAACTACAAGACGGGCGCGCCGATGCCGGCCGAGCTGGTCGCCAAGATCAAGAAGGCGTCCAAGTTCAACCAGGGCTATGCGCTGGGCGAGGTGATCGCGGCGGCCATGCTGGACATGGACTGGCACACGCTGCCGGCGTCCGCGCCCAAGCAGGACGTCGACCGGTTCGAGGCGGCGGCGCTCGCCAAAACCGGGCTCGACATCGCCGACGTGCCGCCGCGCTATCGCTCCAGCTATTTCCTCCACATCTGGTCCAACGGCTATGCGGCCGGCTACTACGCCTATCTCTGGACCGAGATGCTGGACGACGACAGCTATAGCTGGTTCATGAAGCATGGCGGGCTGACCCGCGCCAACGGCCAGCGTTTCCGCGACATGATCCTGTCCAAGGGCCATACCGAGGATTACGGGCCGATGTTCCGCGCCTTCTACGGCAAGGATCCCGATATCGGGCCAATGCTGCAATATCGCGGCCTCGCGCCCAGCCCCGATACGCCGAAATAAGGACAGGCGGGCGAGGGAGGCAGTTCCCTCGCCCGCTCCCTATTGCCGCTCGTGCGAAGGCTTGCCCCGGCGAGCGCAATCGAAATCCCGCTCCCGATCGAATTCGCGCCAGGCGCGGGTCATCGGATCCTTGATGAGCGGGGTCGCGCAGCGCGTGCAGTTCGCTCGCCAGTCGAGCCCGTCATGCCAGGCGCGCTCCGGCTTGCGATAGTGGCCGACAACACGGCACAAGATGTTCATCCGGCCACTCCCCCGAACGGCGATGAACAGGCAAACGCATCCTGACGCCGTAAGTGCCGGATATCAAAGCGGCCGATGGCAAAATCGCTTCACTGCGGCAGGTCCACGGCTTCACAATTTTCGCCGGATGTCCAGAACGAAGTCTAACATCCAGCCGCCCCCAGGGCACAAATCGGCTCTTCCGGCGTTGTCCCGTCAGATGCTCGCATCCAAAGGCGATCACCAGAACCCTGCTCTGGTGAAAGTCTTGTGCATGTTTTGATGTTCTGAAGGGGAAGGCTCTACTATGAAGCGGTCGCCCATCCGCCTCGTCATGGGGACGTTTACAACGTCTCTTCTTGTTTGTCTATCCGCAACCGCAATCGCCGCGCAAGTTCCCGATGCTCCGTCGGCGGAAATAGTTGCACCCGCGCCGGTATCGGACACCACGCCGCTGACCGCGGACGACGCCGCAGCGCTCGAGCCCGGCCAATGGCTGTGGCGCCCAGATGCGGCGAGCGGCGGCCCGATCAGCATCACCGTCGATCTCGGCCAACAGGTCGCCTATATCTATGAGGGCGATACGCTGATCGGCGTCTCCACCGTCTCGACCGGCCGCGATGGCCATCTGACCCCGGTAGGCGACTTCACCATCCTCCAGAAGCAGCTGAAGCACCGCTCCAACCTCTATAACTCCGCGCCGATGCCCTACATGCAGCGGCTGACCTGGGACGGCGTGGCGCTCCACGCCGGCGGCGTGCCCGGCTATCGCGAGTCGCACGGCTGCATTCACCTGCCGGCCGCCTTCGCCAAGATTCTTTACGGCGTCACCCAGCTCGGCGCCTCGGTGCAGGTCATCGACGGCCCCCAGTCCACTGATGGTTTCGACAGTGAGACGATCGCGTCGGCCGATATGGACAGCGCCGGCGGCATGCCGGTCGGGATGGAGCATTGATCGGCAGGGTTTCGTCTGACCGATCGGAAAAAACGTTCCATCGCATCTTCTTAGATGACCCGGGATTTGTATCGCCGCTTTTGCGTTGCGTGATGGGGTTCCTGTCGGCTCGGGAGGACTGGCCATGTCATCCGTTCGCAACAAGCGCGTCCTCATCGTCGAGGACGAATATTTCCTGGCGGGGGATCTCAAGGATGAACTCGAACGACGCGGCGCCCTGGTCGTCGGCCCGTTCGGCAGCGTGGACGACGCCGCGCGAATGATCGCCACCACTCCACTCGATTGCGCCGTGGTCGATCTCAACCTGCACGGCCGTTCGGGGCTCGGTTTGCTCGAGCATCTGCGCGACAACGGCACCCCGGCGCTGATCGTGAGCGGCTATGACAGCGAGGATATCGAAACGCCCGATGCGGAGGAGCGGCTGGTCAAGCCGGCCTCTCCGGCCGCCATCAGTTCCGCTATCGAGACCCTGCTCACCACCCGCCCGAATCGATGATCGTGGGCGTAATCGGTTCATGTATCGCCTCGACACAAACCAACCCATGTGAGTTCATTGCACGCGCGACTCGGCTAAGTCTGGCCTTGCCCGGAATGACGGGCACGGCCGTTTCTTCGGCGCGGGAGGTCGAAAGCAGCGCGACGAAGCCGAAGCAACGAGCCGACAGGATGACCCCACCCTCCCCTGACGTCGCCGTTTCCCTTCAACGGCGGCGTCATTTTTTGCCGGCTCCTCCAGGCGACTATCCCGTGTTGCCCTCCTCTTCCGCTCATAACATAAGTAAGTTCTTGCCGATCTTTCGCGCGCCATGCCTTGCTTGCAATGCATAGCGCCGGCGACGTGCTTCTTCGAAGGCTCGAGCGCTTCACCCGTCTTTCCGGGGACGAAGCCGCCGTGGCGCGCGATCTTACCCAGCGCACGCGCCTCGTGCCGGCCCATTCCGATATCGTGCGCGAAGGCGAAAGCCCCGGCGACGTCCGGCTGATCGTCTCCGGTTGGGCCTGCCGTTACCGCATGCTGGAGGATGGCCGGCGACAGATCATATCCCTGCTGCTGCCCGGCGACCTCAGCGATATCCATGCCGCCGCGTTCGCCCGGATGGACCATTCGATCGGCGCGCTCACCGACGTGCATCTCGCCGAAATCCCGCACGATCGTATCGAGCAGGCGATGCTGGCGCGCCCCACGATCCGGCGCGCGCTTCGACTGGACATGCTGGCCAAAGCCGCGATCCAGCGGGAATGGACTGTCAGCCTGGGACAGCGCACCGCCTTCGAGCGTATCGGTCATCTGTTCTGCGAGCTATATCTGCGACTCGATGCGGCGGGGCTCGCCGCGGGCACGAGTTGCGAGATGCCGATCACCCAAACGGATCTGGCCGACCTGACCGGCATCACCCCCGTCCACGTCAATCGCACCTTGCAGGATCTCCGCGCGCGCGGGCTGATCACCCTCAAGGGCCGGGTGCTCGATATTCCGGATTTCGCCCGGCTGGCCCACGATGTGCTGTTTTCGCCCGATTATCTGCATCTCGACGAACGCCGCCATGCCGAAAGGGAGGGGGCGGCGCTGGAAGCCTCTTTTCCATGACGGGTACCCCTCATCCTGCCGAACGCGATCCGCGCCTGTCGCCATCGGAGGCGAACGCCCGGATCGCGGAGCTGGAAGCCGCGCTGCGCTCGGCCCGCACCGAGCTTCAGCATCGCGTCCGCAATACCTTGGCGGTGATCCGCTCGATCGCGCGGCGCACGGCACAGAACAGCGGCACGGTCGAGGACTATCAGATGCATCTCGACGGCCGCCTCGCCGCGCTCGGCCGCATCCAAGGCGCGCTGATCCGCAATCCCGAGGCCGGGCTCGATCTGGAGAGCGTCATTTCCGACGAACTCGCCGCCTTCGACGCGCACCGCCGAATCGATCGCCTGTCCGGCCCGCCGGTGCGGCTGGACGCCAAGGCCGCCGAGATGATCGGCCTCGCCGTCCATGAACTCGCGACCAATGCGATCAAGTTCGGCGCGCTCAGCAATAAAGACGGGCGCCTCGACATCCTGTGGTCGATCGAATCCGATTCTGCCGAACCTTCGCTCCGCCTCGAATGGCGCGAAATGGATGGCCCACCGATCGGAAGCGGCGACAAACCGCGCGGTTTCGGCAGCGAGCTGCTCCAACAGGCGATCGCCTATGAGTTGGCGGGCGCGACCATGCTCGATTTCGCGCCCGAAGGATTGATCTGCCGAATCCGACTGCCGGCGGAGAGTTTCCGGGCAGGATAGCATCAATGCCGTCATTGCGAGGGACGCAGCGACGAAGATGCATTCCCAGGCTTACCTCCCTGCCATCACTCCTCGAAGCGCCTCCACCACGGCGCGCACCGTGATCGGCTTCTCGCACCTTGGCGTGGAGGCGAAGCGTTCAGGAAGCAGGCGGCGGTCATAGCCGGTGGTGAAGACGAAGGGGACCGCCGCCGCCGTGAGCCTGTCGGCTACAGGGTAGACCAGCTCGCCGCCCAGATTGACGTCCAGCAGCGCCGCATCGATCCGGGTCGCATCCTCGATCAGCGCCAGCGCGCCGGTGACGCTCGCCGTCGGTCCGACAACCCAGGCGCCGACATGCTCGATCGCGTCGCGCACATCCTCGGCCACCATATATTCGTCCTCGGCGACCAGAATGACCTTGCCGATAAGGATATCGCCCGCCTCGCCTTTCATCGCTACGCCAGCCCTGCCTCTCGCCGGGCGTATCGCGTCGCCCTTGCACCATAAAGCCCGCGCTCTTCGGCCGTTCCGTGGCGACGGCTATGACAGGAGAAAATCCCCCCGATATACGCAAGACGCGTGGTTTCAGCCCAGCGCCTTGACGATCTCCTCGACCATCTTCTTGGCGTCGGCGAGCAGCATCATGGTGTTGTCCCGATAGAACAGCTCGTTGTCGACGCCGGCATAGCCGACGCCGCCCATCGATCGCTTCACGAACAGCACCGTCTTGGCCTTCTCCACGTCCAGCACCGGCATGCCGTAGATGGGCGAGGACTTGTCCGTCTTGGCGGCCGGGTTGGTGACGTCGTTGGCACCGATCACGAAGGCCACGTCGGTCTGCGCGAACTCGCCGTTGATGTCCTCCAGCTCGAACACCTCATCATAAGGTACGTTGGCCTCGGCGAGCAGCACGTTCATATGTCCCGGCATCCGGCCCGCGACCGGGTGGATGGCGTATTTGACGCGCACGCCCTCCTTCTTCAGCAGATCCGCCATTTCGCGCAGCGCATGCTGGGCCTGCGCCACCGCCATGCCGTAGCCCGGCACGATGATGACCTGCTCGGCCTGGCTCATCAGGAAGGCGGCGTCCTCGGCCGAACCGCGCTTCCATGGCTTGTCGATCGCCGCACCGCTCGCGCCCCCCGCGTCCGTCGCCGCGCCGAAGCCGCCGGCGATGACGCTGATGAAGCTGCGGTTCATCGCGCGGCACATGATATAGGAGAGGATCGCGCCCGAGGAGCCGACCAGCGCGCCGGTGATGATCATCGCGGTGTTGTGCAGCGTGAAGCCCATCGCCGCGGCCGCCCAGCCCGAATAGCTGTTCAGCATCGAGATCACGACCGGCATGTCCGCCCCGCCGATCGGGATGATGAGCAGAAACCCGATCGCGAAGGAGAGCGCGGTAATGGCGACGAAGGCGGGCAGCGCGTCGTCCATCACGAAATAGGCTATCAGCGCAACGATAAGCGCCAGCACTCCGAAATTGATGATATGGCGCGCGGGCAGCAGGATCGGCTTGCCGCTCATATTGCCGTTCAGCTTGAGGAAGGCGATCACCGAGCCGGAGAAGGTGATCGCGCCGATCGCGATGCCCAGCCCCATCTCGATCCGGCTGACCTGGTGGATATGGCCGGTCGCGAGATCGAGAATGCCGAAAGCGGCGGGATTCGAGTAAGCGGCGATCCCCACCAGCACGGCGGCGAGGCCGACAAGGCTGTGGAAAGCGGCGACGAGCTGCGGCATCGCCGTCATCTGGATGCGGCGCGCGATGACGAGGCCGACGACGGCCCCGATCGCGATAGCGACGAGGATCTGCCAAATCTCGACATTGAAGTGCATGACGAGCGTGGTGATGACCGCCAGCGCCATGCCCGCCATGCCGAAGCGGTTGCCCCGCCGCGAGCTCTCCGGGCTCGAAAGCCCGCGCAGCGCGAGGATGAAACACACCCCCGCAATCAGATAGATCAGCGCCACCCAAGGGTTCACGGCGTCTTCGTGCATTATCTTCCCTCTCCCCTTGCGGGAGAGGGTTGCGCAGACTTGGGCCGCGCTCTTCGCGCGGTCCTAGTCGAAGCTGGGTGAGGGGTATGCGCTCGCAAAGCGAGCGCGCGGCGCCGTGCGCCGCTCACCCTCATCCAACTTCGCCTAAGCTCCTTCGTCGCCAAGGCTTCGTATCCTTCTCCCCTCCAGGGAGAAGGTTGCAGCCTGCCCCTCACCGCCGTTCCTTCTTCTTGTACATCGCCAGCATCCGCTCGGTGACGGCGAAGCCGCCGAAGATATTGACGCTGGCCAGCACCACCGCCGCGAGCCCCAGCCATTTGGATGTCGCCGATCCCGCCGCCGCCCCCGCGATCAGCGCGCCCACTACGATCACCGAGGAGATCGCGTTGGTAACGGCCATCAGCGGCGTATGCAGCGCCGGGGTCACCGACCAAACGACATAATAGCCGACGAAGATCGACAGCACAAAAATCGACAGGATCGAGATGAAGTCCATCAGACGGCTCCGATCAAATCCTCCCCATGCGCAGCATGGGGAGAGGGACCGCCCGCAGGGCGGTGGAGGGGCAACGCAGCTTGGGCCCGCGCGATGATGCCGGTGACGACTGCATCAAGATCGTTCAACACCGCGCGCGCGGGGATTCGCATCACCTCAAAGCGCCGCTCCGCGAACCAGCGGTCGCGCTCCGCGTCCTGAAGCGGGCGATCGCCGCGATCATGCGCTTCGCCATCGATTTCGAGGATCAGCCGCGCTTCGTGGCAGAAGAAATCCGCCACGTAGGGGCCCGCCGGATGCTGGCGACGGAACTTCAGGCCGCCCGGACGGCCGCGTAGCGCCCGCCACAGCAGCACCTCCGGAAGCGACATCTCGCCGCGCAAGCGACGCACCCGCCTGATCGTGGCTCCCGGCCCTTGCAGCACTCAGATCCTCCCCTGCAAGGGGAGGTGGCGCGCGTCAGCGCGACGGAGGGGTATCAACGCCCGAAAAGGAGGGCTCCCCCACAACCGGGGATACCCCTCCACCACGCCTTCGGCGCGGTCCCCCTCCCCTTTCAGGGGAGGATTGGGAATGATCCTCACGAGAGCAGCCTCGGGTTCACGACCTTGCCGCCTTGGGTGAGCCGGATCGCGTCGCCGATCTCGTCGCCGTCCGGGAGGACGGGGCGGCCTGCTTCCTTATCCCAGAAGGCGGAGAGGAAATTATAGAGGTTGCGGGCGAACAGCGCCGAGGCGTCCGCCGCCAGACGGCTCGGCACGTTGCGATGGCCGACGATCTTGACGCCGTGCCGCTCCACCACCTCGCCCGGAACCGCGCCCTCGACATTGCCGCCCTGCTCGACCGCGAGATCGACGATCACCGAACCGGGCCGCATCGTCGCCACCTGCGCGTCGGTGATGAGGCGCGGCGCGGCGCGGCCGGGGATCAGCGCGGTGGTGATGACGATATCCTGCTTGGCGATATGGCCGGAGACCAGTTCGGCCTGCGCCCGCTTATACTCGTCCGACATCTCGGTGGCGTAGCCGCCCGAGCCTTCGCCCTCGATGCCGGCGACATTCTCCACGAAGATCGGCTTCGCGCCCAAGGACAATATCTGCTCCTTGGTCGCCGAGCGCACGTCGGTCGCCGAAACCTGCGCGCCAAGGCGGCGCGCGGTGGCGATCGCCTGGAGCCCCGCCACGCCCACGCCCATGATGAAGACGCGCGCGGCCGACACGGTGCCCGCCGCCGTCATCATCATCGGGAAGGCGCGGCCATATTCCGCCGCCGCGTCCAGCACCGCCTTGTAGCCGGAAAGGTTGGATTGCGAAGAGAGGATGTCCATCGATTGCGCGCGGGTGATGCGCGGCATGAACTCCATCGCCAGCGCCTCCAGCCCGGCCGCCGCATAGGCGTCGATCCGCGCGCGCTCGCCGAACGGATTGAGCCCAGCCGCCAGCCATGCGCCGGGCTTCGCGCCCGCGAGGGAGGCCGGATCCGGCCCTTGCACGCCGAACAGGATATCCGCCCCCGCGATCACGGCGGCGCGATCGGCCACGCTCGCGCCGGCTTGCGCGAAAGCCTCGTCGGAAATGGAGGCGTCCACACCCGCGCCGCTCTCCACGGCCATCTCCGCGCCGAGCGCCGCGAACTTCTTGACCGTTTCGGGTGTGGCGGCGACGCGACGCTCGCCGGGCGCCGTTTCCTTGAGAACGGCGATCCTGAGCCCCACGCGCCTAGCCGGCGATCAGGAACATGATGAAGAGCGCGGCCAGCAGGCAGACGACCGCCCCCCATTTGAACAGCCTGGTAAAGCTGGCATAAGTCTTTTCATGGGGCTGCATCTCGAAACCCGAACCTTCGGCCATCGCTTCCTCGCTTTCCTGTTGGGCGAAGGTTCTAGCCGGCCCGGCGCACGCATCAAGCCAAAAGCTGTGATAGGTCATTTAAGCCCATCTTTACCCGATCGAGGCTAACCATGTTGCGTTTCCGAGGAAGTGGGATGCCGCGCGAGACGATACGAACCCTCTTGCTGGTCGACGGCGACAGCGGCGAGCGCCGGCTCGTTTCCGCCGTCGCCGCGCGCGCCGGCTGGCGCACCTTGCTCGCCGACACCCCCGAGGACGCGGAGGCGCTGCTCGAGGGCGCGCCCGCCACGGCGAGCGTCGAGGCGCTGATCGTCGACGACGGCGCGACCGATGATCTGATCGACTGCGCTCGCAAGCTGCGCGCCGCGCACCCCGAGAAGGCGATCTACATCCTTTCCGCGCTGGAGGGGCTCGCCGCCGCGGTCGAGGCGATGCGGGCGGGCGCGACCGATTATCTGGTGAAGCCGATCGCGCCTGATCGCCTGCTCGCCGCGCTGGACGCCGCCGCCAACCGCCAGGCGATCGAGGGCGAGTTGCGCCCGATGGCGGAGAAATTATGGCAGCCGCTCCCGTTCGAGGAGATCGTCGGCTCCGCGCCCGTATTCCGCGCCGCGCTGGCATCCGCCGCCAAGGCGGCGCGCGCGCGCGTGCCGGTGCTGATCGAGGGCGAGCCGGGCAGCGGCAAAGAGATGATCGCCGAAGCGATCCACGCCGCCTCCTCGCGCGCCAGGCGGCCGCTGGTGGTGGTCGATTGCTCAGTGGTGCCCGCCAACGTCATCGATTCCGATCTGTTCGGACATGAGCGCGGGGCCTTCGCCGGCGCGTTCGAACGCAAGCCCGGCCGTCTGGCCGAGGCCGACGGCGGCACCTTGCTGCTGGACGAGGTGCATGCGCTGCCGCTCGACACCCAGGCGCGGCTGGTGGCGGCGCTGGAGACGGGGCGCATCTGGCCCTTGGGCGCGCGCGGCTGCCGCGAGATCGACGTGCGCGTGATCGCCGCCTCCTCCGAGCCGCTCGCCGGCGAGATCGCCGCCGGCCGTTTCCGCGAGGATCTGATGTACCGCCTCGCCACCGTGCAGGTGCCGGTGCCGCCGTTACGCGATCGCATCGGCGATCTGCCCGCGCTCGCCCGCCATCTGCTCGCCCGCATCGCCCTTCAGCCGGGCCTGCGTGCGCTCGACATCACCGACGAGGCGATCGCGCTGCTGATGGCCTATGATTGGCCGGGCAATGTCCGCCAGCTCCAGAACGCGCTGTTCCGCGCCGCCGTGCTGTGCGATGGCGACCAGCTCACCACCGCCGATTTCCCGCAGATCGCGCAGGAGAGCTTCGCCCGCCGCCGCAATCCGCGCGGCTCCGCCCCCGCGCCGCGTCTCGCCGGGCAGGCGGCGGGCGTGATGCTCTATACGCCCGACGGCCATCTGCGCCCGCTCGACGAGATCGAGGCCGATCTGATCCGCCTCGCCATCGGCCATTATCGCGGCCGCATGAGCGAGGTCGCCCGCCGCCTCGGCATCGGCCGCTCCACCCTCTACCGCAAGCTCGGCGATCTGGGGATCGACACGGCGGCCTGAATCTACTCCCTCTCCCGTTTGCGGGAGAGGGTCGGGGTGAGGGGCGAGCGCGAAGCGCGGGCTTTCGCTATCGAGCGGAGGTCACCCTCACCCAACCCTCTCCCTCAAGGGAGAGGGCTTTCTGCCCTTGATTTAAAACCCCTCCGGCAGTTCGGCGGGACCGACCAGTTCCTCGTGGCGGGCGATGGCGTAGCGGTCGGTCATACCGGCAATGAAATCGGCGATGTGGCGGGTGCGGCCGGGCTCCTCCGGCGGAAGCGCGGCGCGCCATTCGGGCGGCAGGCGCGCCGGATCATCGGCATAGGCGGCGAACAGGCGCGCGAGCAGGCGCTGCGCTGCCTCGGCCACCGCGCGCTGCGGGAGGCTGTGATAGAGGTTCGCGTACATGAAGCGCTTGAGCGCGCGTTCCTCCGCCGCCATCGCGTCCGAGAAGCCGACCAGCGGCCGCCCCGCCGCGCGCGCCTCCTCCACGCTTGCCACCCCGCTTGCGGCAATACGACGGCGGCTTTCGGCGATCACGTCGTTCACCATCGCGCCGATCTGATCGCGCACCAACTCGCCGCGCAGCCGATCGGGGGCGAGGCCGGGATGGCGATCCACCACCCCCCGCCAGCAGTGTCCGACCAGCGGCACAGCGCACAGCGCATCGAGATCGAGCAGCCCGGCGCGCACGCCGTCGTCGATATCGTGATTGTCGTAGGCGATGTCGTCGGCGATCGCGGCGACCTGCGCCTCCAGGCTGGGCCGGCTCGAAAGTTCGAGCGGGAACTCGGCGTCCGCTTCGGCCAGCGCCCAAGGCGGATCGGAAACAGGCCCGTTATGCTTGGCCAGCCCCTCCAGCGTCTCCCAAGTCAGGTTGAGACCGTCCCAGCGGGGATAGGGCTGCTCGAGCCGGGTCAGCACCCGTAGCGTGTGCGCGTTGTGATCGAAGCCGCCGGCGTGCGCGGTGGCCTGCCGCAGCGCATCCTCGCCGGCATGGCCGAAGGGGGGGTGGCCGATATCATGGGCGAGGCATAGCGCCTCGGTCAGATCCTCGTTCAGCCCCAGCGCGCGGGCGATGGTGCGGCCGATCTGGGCGACTTCCAGGCTGTGCGTCAGCCGCACCCGGAAATGATCGCCGTCGGGGGCCACGAACACCTGCGTCTTGTGCCGCAGCCGCCGGAAGGCGATCGAGTGGACGATCCGGTCCCGATCGCGCTGAAAGGCGTCACGGGGACCGCGCGTCGCCCCGCCGGGCTCGGCGTGCAGCCGCCCCCGGCTCCGCGCCGGATCGGCCGCATAGGGCGCGCGCCCGTTCATTTGCCGGTGTCGATCTTCTCGACCTTCTGCCCCTTCTCGCTTGTGAAGATGAAGCCGGAAAGGCCCTTGCCCGCCATCTTGTTGACGAAGGCCTGCGCCTCGTCCTCGTTCTTGAACGGGCCGACCAGCAGGCGGTTGGTGTGTCGCAGCGGCGTGGTGGAGGGATGGCGGCCCTTCATCAGCTCGGGGGCCTTCTTGGCCACCTTGCTCCACGCCTTGTCGAGATCGTCCTTGTTTGCCCCGCCCGCGACCTGGACATAGACGCGGGCCGGTGCCTTCTCCTCATGCTTCTTTTTCGAGGAAGAGGATTTCTTCTCGCTCGCCCTTGATTTTGAGGTCTTATCTTCCTTTGCGCTTGCGGAATCGCCCTCCTCACCCTTGCGGGATTTGGTGGAGCGGCGGCCGGACGCCTTCTCCTCGTCGGCCTTCTTCGAGTGCGCCTCGGTCTTCTTGTCCGCCTCGTCGCGAACCCGCTTGGCGGATTTCGTCTCCTCGGCCGGCGCGCTCTTGTCCTCCTCGGCCTTGGCGGAGCGCCTGGCGGCGTGGACGACCGGCGTGCCGACCTCCCGCGTCGCCGGCCGGGTTTTCGGCGCGTGGGGGAGATCATAATGGCCTGTCGCCGACGCCGTGGGCAGCGCGACACTTGCCTCCGTCGCCGAGGCGATCCGGGTCGGCGCGGGCGCGGGCCGCGCCGGTGGCGGCGCGGTCACTGCCGGGACGGGAGCCGGAGCGGACTCGTCATAGCGCGAGGCGACCTTCACCGCCGGATTGGGCGTCAATGCGGCCGTCGATGTCGGCCGGGCGGGAGCGGGGGCCGGAGCCGAAGCGGTCGCCGCCGGAGTAGGCCGGCGGATCACCTTCACCGGCATCCGATAAGGCTGGCCGAGGGCGAAGATCGCCTCGCGCGAGGCGATCGCGCCGAGCGGACGGTTGGGATCGATTGCGGCGGTGCGGGTAGGCTCCGGTTGCGGCTGAGGCCGCGTCCGTCGCGGCTGGGGCGCGGGCTGGGCCGCGGCGATGCGCGCGGGCGGGTGGACGGCGGCGCGCGCCGGACGGCTCGGCGCGCGCGCCGCCGTGGTCGCGGCTCCGGTTCGCGGCGCGAGATCGTTCGTCTCCGGCCTCGCCGTCTCGGCCTCGGCGGTGCGCTGGGAGGGCAGCGGCTCGTAGGTCGGGGTCGGGCCGATATTGGCGAGCTGGCTCGGCGTGTAGCTGCGCCCGTTCTCCGGCATCTCGCCGAAATGCACCGCGCGCGCTTTCTGCGCGGGCGTGAGCGAGGCGAGCCGCACCAGGAAGGGCTGGAGCATCGCCGCCTGCTGGGGCAGCATCACCTGGGTGATCTTGTGCGCGCCCGCCGCGTCCCCCGTCATCGCCAGCACGAAGGTCTGCGCGCGCCAGGCGGCGATGTCGCGCTTGCGGATCAGCGGATCGAGCGCCGCCAGCGCGGCGGTGCGGTCGCCCGAGATGCCGAGCGAGAGCGCCAGGCGCCGCCGCGCCGTATCGTCGTCGGGATCCTGGGCCAGCGCCAGCGCATAATCGCGCTGCGCCTTGCGCGGCTCGCCCGAAAGATCATAGGCGAGCCCGCGATCGTCGGCGAGATCGGCGTCGGACACGCCCAGCCGCCGCGCCTCGGCGAACTGGCGGAGCGCCTCCTGCGGCCGTTCGAGCTGGATCAGCGCGGAGCCGAGCCCCGCCTTGGCCTTGCCGTTGCGCGGCTCGATGCCCGCCGCCCGGCCGAAGAAGCCGACCGCCGCGTTGGGATCGCCCAGCGCCAGCGCATTGTCGCCCGCAGTGAGCAGCGCGTCCATGTCGTTGGGCTCGGCGGCCAGCGTGCGGAGCGCGCGGGCGAGCTTCTCGGCCGGATCGTCGGCGGAAGGCAGATGCTCCACCACCGCGCCCTTAGGATAGGTCACGGCGAGCGCGGCCGGAGCGGCCGCGAGCATCAGCAAAGCGAGCGGAAGCCGGCGCGAAACGCCGGAGAAAAGGGGAGTCGGCATGTCCCGTGCATGTGGCCGCTCCGGCGGCGCGGAGCAAGGCCCGCGCGCCGGATGCCCCCGCCGCCGCGCCAGCCCGACTTATGGTTAACGATTTCTTTACCTTTCGGGCCGACATTGCGGGTCCAAAACAGAAGATGCGGGAGGAGCATTGATGATCGCGGCTGGCCTGAACCGACGCCGCGCCGCGCTGTTCGCGGCCCTCGGCGCGCTCGCCTCGTGCAGCCACCGCGCCCCTCCCCCTGCCGCCGTCGCCGAAGCCCCCGCGCCCGTCCCGCCGCGCCCCATCATGCCCGCGCTGCTCGCCAGCATCGACGTGCCGCCCCATGCGGCGGACGGCGGCTATGACACGATCAATCACGGCATCGGCCCGGAGCAGACCGCCTGGCATGTCCGCGCTGCGCTGAACGTCGCCGCCGTCTCCTGCCGGGGCGCGAACGGCTCCGCCATCACCGACGCCTACAACCACATGCTCAAGGCCGACGCCGCGCCGCTCGGCAAGGCCAACGACGCCGTGAAGGGCCTGTATCGCGCCCGCTACGGGGCGGACTGGCAGACGGCGCACGACGCATATATGACGCGGCTCTACAATTATTTCGCGCTGCCCTCGGCCAAGGCCGGCTTCTGCGCCGCGGCGGCCGAAATCGCCCCGCAGGCGGCGGCGGTCGCGCCCGCCGATTTCGTGACCTTCGCGCAAGGCGCGCTGCCGAAGCTCGATGCGCCGATCCTCGCCCTTTATCGCGAGGTCGACACCTACCGCCTCGCCGCCGCCGACTGGGATCGCCGCTACGGCCCCGGCGCCCCGGCCCGCACCGAATTGGCGAGCGCGACGACGACAGCGGCGAAACCCACCGCTCCCCGCCTCGCCTACGCCGACATGGGCAGCCTGCTCATGTGGCAGCCGAACGAGGCGCTGGCGATGCGGTAGGCATCAAGCGTTAATCAGCGCCGTTCGCCCCGAGCGAAGTCGAGGGGTTCAGCCGAGCGGGGAGCCGAGCTTCTCGACTACGATCGAAGAGGTGTCTCGACTCCGCTCGACACGAACGGTGGATGGATTTGGCGTTGAGCGTCCAGGGGGCTGGAAATGCGGGCGCGGTTTTCCCGCCGATTGGAGAAGGAGGATAGCGGCCGGCGCGTTCTCTTGCCGCGCACCCGGGTCGCGGTTCGAACTCTGGAACCGCTGGGCTTCTCTTCGGGGAGCGGCCGGTTATGGCGAACCGCTGTCGGGTCTATCCACTCAGGCAAGGGGCGTTTGCCGGCGGTCAGGCCGTTGAACATGAAACGCGAAGCCTCGACTTGAACCGGATGACTTCCTCTTCGCTCGCTCCGATGGCCACAGCGCGCCGACAAAAAAGCGCCGGACTTTCGCCCGGCGCTCTCTTTCGGCGGGTGGACCGCCTTACTGGTTGTTCTGGCGGTTGAGGAAGCCCGGAAGCTCGCCGGCCTGGCGGCGCTGGGTGCGGGGCTGTTCCTCCTCGACCTGCGCCTTGGCCGCGCCGCGGGCGATGGAGGACATGCGCTCGAACAGCGTGCCGCCCTCGCGCGGTGCGGCGGGGGCGGCGGTGCGGGCGACGCGCGCCGGAGCGGGCTCGGCGGCCGTCTCGGCGCCGAGATTGAGCCAGCGGCGGTTGGCGCCCTCCTGCGGCTGGGCCTCCGCCGCGCCGCCCTTCGGAAGCGGGTTGGAGGCGACCGGCGGGGTCAGCACCGCATCGTCGCCGAGCAGCAGCTCGTCGGGCTCGTCGGCGGCGGGCGCGGGCGCCTGGGCGGCGGGCGTGGGCTCGCTTTCGACGGACGCCGCCGGTTCGGGCGCGGCTTCGGGAGCCGGCTCGGGCTCGGCCGCGACCGGCGCGGCGGGAGCGGGCGCGGCCGCCGGGCCGGTGGGCGTCGCCGCCGCCTCGGTGCGAGCGCGGGTCTGCGGGAAGCTGAACAGCTTGGCCGGCTCGGGCTGCTGCGACGCCTCCGCCTCGATGCCGGTGGCGACCACCGAGACGCGGATCTTGCCCTCCAGATCGTTGTTGAAGGCGGAGCCCCAGATGATGTTGGCGTCCGGATCGACCAGCTCGCGGATATGGTTGGCGGCTTCGTCCACCTCCATCAGGCGCATATCCTCGCCGCCGGTGATCGAGACGATGACGCCCTTGGCGCCCTTCATGGAAACGCCGTCGAGCAGCGGGTTGGCGATCGCCTTCTCCGCCGCCTCGATCGCGCGATTGTCGCCGGAAGCCTCGCCGGTGCCCATCATCGCCTTGCCCATCTCGCCCATCACCGAGCGGACGTCGGCGAAATCGAGATTAATGAGGCCGGGCATGACCATCAGATCGGTGATGCCGCGCACGCCCTGCTGAAGCACCTCGTCCGCCATCTTGAACGCCTCCTTGAAGGTGGTGTTCGGATTGGCGATCAGGAACAGATTCTGATTGGGGATGACGATCAGCGTATCGACGTGCTTCTGAAGCTCCTCGATGCCGGCATCGGCCGAACGCATCCGGCGCGTGCCTTCGAAGGCGAAGGGCTTGGTGACGACGCCGACCGTCAGGATGCCGCGATCGCGCGCCGCCTTGGCGATGACGGGGGCCGCGCCGGTGCCGGTGCCGCCGCCCATGCCGGCGGCGATGAAGCACATATGCGCGCCGTCCAGCGCTTTCTCGACCTGTTCGAGCGTCTCTTCCGCCGCCGCGCGGCCGATCTCGGGCCGCGAGCCCGCGCCCAGGCCCTGGGTGATGCGCAGGCCGAGCTGGATGCGGCGCTCCGCGATCGAGGAGTTGAGCGCCTGCGCATCGGTGTTGGCGACAAGGAAATCAACGCCTTGCACGTCGGACTGGATCATGTTCGCGATGGCGTTGCCGCCCGCGCCGCCGACGCCGATC
>Ga0164242_10001931_pt1 | contig 24256 bp, 20 predicted proteins | sample OricomgcompostMG_FD_108783 | JGI IMG/M metagenome (GOLD analysis project Ga0164242, IMG submission 108783) | Miracle-Growth compost microbial communities from Emeryville, California, USA - Original compost - Miracle growth compost (MG) ...
GAGCGCGCCCATCACCTGTACGATACAGGCACGTACACCTTGCGTGCGGCCCATGTCTGCCTTGTTGACCACGCTATGCACCAATGCCTCACAGGAGGAAACGCCGACCTGCTGGCAGCACAAAGCGACGGTCATCAAGATCACGCACACAATGCGGTCTGGAGACCACGCAGCAGCGATTAGCGCTATTGCGCCCAGCCCCCAACCCAATGCGGCCAGATGCGCGCGGCGGAACAGCTTGTCCCCGAGATACCCCATACCGAGTATCGTGAATACTGCGCAACCGTAAATGATAAAAGTCAGATAGCCCGACACGGAAAACGACATATCACGTTGCGTGCGCAGATACGTGGGAAGCCATGAACTCCATCCCCAGAAGAAGATGTTGTTGCCGACCAGACCGATCACAATCAACCAGAAGCGATGACTCAGCCAGATATTGGTGGTTGTCTTGTTCGCCTGACCGACGACATCCCGATTGTTCTCGAGCGAACCCGCGTCAATCAGCTCCGCTTCTACTTCATTTGCGTCGGGATGCTGTTGGGGTTTGTCCCGGAGAAGGCACCATGCCATCGGCATGGTGCCAACCAGTGTGACCAGGCCGAGTACATGGAATTGCCAGCGCCAGCCAAAGTGGACGATCAGGCTCGTGATCAAGATACCCGTGACCATCGGACCGATCATGGTACCGATCCACCAGAATCCGGTAGCGCGACCGCGTTCGTTCAAAGGGAACCAGTTCGCTACAAGCGCAACAGTTAGTGGATAAAGAGCTCCTTCACCGACACCGAGGGCGAGACGTGAAATCAGCAGTTCGTTGTAGCTGGTTGCCGCGCCGCAGACGAAGCAGGTGATTGCCCAGATGAGCAACGACACCATGACGATCTTGCGCGGCCCGAAGCGCGCCACGGCCATGCCCCACAGTGGTGCCGCGAGTCCGTACCCCAACAAGACCACAGTGGACAACCAGCCGAGCAGTGGGGCATGTCCCGCCAAACCAAAATCGTGCAGAAATGCGGGGTCGCTGATAAAAATTGCCGTGTTACTTTTATCCAGCGCCCCCATGATCCAGATGACCAGCAACGTCGGTGCGATATTTGTCCACCGGATGTTGGTTGGCGTGGCGAAACCCGCTCTGGTGTTGATTGTCTCCATAGGGCCTTCCTCCTGGAATGTCCTTTAATTCTTATATAGATTCTTATACCCACCGGAATTTATTCCAGTGGGTGTGTGTGAAATTCTGTTAGTACGAAACGTTCACGTTCTTCTGTTGCGTGTAGCTCATCAGTTCACCGATGGAGTGCTCGCGGCCAATGCCACTGTCCTTCCAGCCACCGAACGGTGCGCCCTTGTAGCGCTTGCCGCCGTGACCGTTGACCCAGACGTAGCCGTATTCCACGTGGTCGGCCATGCGAAGCCCCGTCGATATGTCGTTCGTCCAGATGTTGCAGCACAGGCCGTATTCGCTGTCGTTGACTTCTTCGAGCATCTTCACCTCGTCGTCCCACTCCAGGATCGACATGACCGGCCCAAAAATCTCTTCGCGCTCGATCTTCATGCCGTGCTTCACGTTATCGAAGATCGTGACATCCACGAAGTAGCCCTTCTCGAGCGCAGCCCCCTTGACATGACCGCCGCCACGCAGGATACGTGCGCCTTCATCCTTGCCGCTTTGGATGTAACCCATGATGCGGTCGTACTGGCGACGGCTGATAACCGGCCCCATGCCCGTGGTTTCGAGTTCGGGAAGGCCGATCACGATCTTTTCGCAGCGAGCCAGCACGGCATCGATGAATTTCTGCCTGATAGACGAATGAACGAACACGCGCGAGTTCGAGCCGCACGACTGACCTTGCGAAACCGTGAAGTTCATGCCTGCAACTGCCGCATGAGCAACCTTCTCGATATCCACATCGGGGTACACGATCAGCGGGTTCTTTCCGCCGAGTTCGAGGCTCAGATTCTTGATGCCTGCAGCACGTGTGATCGCCTGGCCCGTCTGTACAGAGCCCGTGAATGCCACGCGACGGATATCCTTGTGCGCGACGATTGCGTTGCCGCAGATTGCGCCTTGACCCGTCACAATGTTGACGACGCCAGGGGGGAACGCTTCCTGCACCAGCTTGCCGAGCCATAAGGCCGTGAGAGGTGTCTGATCACCTGGTTTCAGGATCACGGTATTGCCCGCAACGAGGGCCGGTGCGATCTTGCCTGCCGCGAACGAAACGGGATGGTTGAACGGGATAATGCGACCGACTACGCCATAAGGTTGCACGCGCGTGAAATCCAGTCCCCCACCTGGAGTCGGGATGGTTTCGCCCTTGATTTCCATGCCCAGGCCACCGAAGAAGTCGTGCAGGCTTGCACCCTTCCTGGCATCATCGACCATCGACAGGAACGAATTGCCGCTGTCCACTGCGTCCAGCATCCCCAGTTCTTTCGACAGTGCACGAACCTTGGTTGCGAAGGTCTTGCAGCACTTCACACGTTCGTCGACATGCATCTGGCTCCAGGCTGGAAATGCCTGTTTTCCCGACTGGTAAGCGGCCTCGATGTCATCACCATTGGCATCTGGCACGCGTGCGATCAGTTCGTCATGCGCCGGATTGATGGTTTCCATCGTGGCACCGGACTTCGCGCTGACGAACTCGTTGTTGATCAGCATTTTCCAGCCATTCGTTTCGCTTTCCGCGCGTTTGACGACTTCCAGTGCGAACGGATCGGTAAGGCTCATATGTATTCCTGGATTAATTTGGAGGTTAAGCGCTCTAATGCAGCCTACTTAGTGCATGCAGGAACCGCCATCAACAACCAGGGTCTGACCGGTGATGAAGTCGCTTTCGCCGCTGACAAAGAACAGCACTGCGCCCGTCAGGTCCTCCGGCGTTTGAACACGCTTGAGTGCGCGCGTTTTGGTTGCATCGCCGCGCATCTTGATCACGTCTTCATCCGGGTCCTCCTCCGAAAGCGTCGAACCAGGCGCCACGCAATTCACACAGATATTGTCTTTACCGAGTTCGTTCGCGAGCGTTTTGGTAAAGCCGATGACTGCGGCCTTCGACGTAACATAGTGAATGCGTGAGGGCGAACCCTTCAGCGCCGTGCCCGACGAGATATTGACGATCTTGCCGTAGCCCTGCCGGCGCATCTGCGGCGCAACAGCACGTGCTGCAAGCCACGGGCCTTTGACGTTCACGCGCATCATCAGATCCCACTCGTTCTGCTCAATCTGGTCGAACGGTGAGCGCGACATGGGAACGACCGAAAAAACGGCGGCGTTGTTCACAAGTGCATCGATACGCCCGAATTTTTCGATGGTGGCAGCCGCGAGCGCCTGCATGTTGGCTTCGTCGGAGACGTCTACCTTCACGCCAAGCGCTTCGGCACCTTTGGCCTCGAGCTCCTGGGCCACGGCGACCGCGCCCGCTCCGTCCAGGTCCGCGATGACGATTTTTGCGCCTTCCTCTGCCATGCGCAGCGCGTAGGCCTTGCCGATGCCATGCGCGCCGCCGGTAATGATCACAACGCGATTTTTCAGTCGATTGCCCATCTTTCTCCTCCTTTCGATCAATTAAAAGCCCGGCAGTCCTGACAGACTCATATCTGTCAAGACAGACCATTTATGCTTTAGAACTGGTGCTGGATACCAACCATTGCACCAAACTGGCCCTGACCCGTGGGCGGCTGGATTGTGCCGCCACCACCGCTGACGGTATATGCCGCATTCTTGCTGTTGCCCATATAAGCGGCTTGCAGGTACACATTCGTCGATTTCGACAAGAAGTAGGTGCCGCGTGCGATTCCCATCGTGGCGCGCGTGTCCTGCTGCGAATTGATCGCGCGAAGCACTGCACCCATCAGCTGGAAGTATGGAGTGACGTAGTACGATCCTTGCAGGAAATACATGTTGGATCGCACACTTGCGCCTTCCACCCGACTGACGCTACGCCCGAGAAAACCCGTGCTGACCTTCCACGCGTCGCCCTTGAAATAGCCATACAGCAACGTACGCGCCGATTTGTCGTGCGGGCTGTTCATTGACACTGGGGCTAGACCGTTGAACAGATTCGCAGCGCTGTTTGCGCCGCCACCGCGTTGCAGGTCGTATGACGCGCCGACGCCCCATTGAGCGGCGTCATATTGCAACATTGCCGACCAGCCCTGGCACTGAATCATCCAGGTTCCGCCCGCGCAGGTGCCTTCACCCGGAGTGCCTGTCTGCGTTTCTCGACCGAATGAATACGATGCGCCTACGGTCATGGCCCCGTAGTTTCCCAGCGACATCTTGTTCATGTAGACGACCATGTTGTCGCTGCGGGCCGACGACAGATAGCCGTCAATGGAGCCCATCGAGTAGATGGCTGCGCCTACGAGGTCAGCCGTGTACAGCATCTGCAACGTCATCGAATACTGATGGCCGAAAGTCAGTTGACCGTACTTGTCAGACTTGAGGCCTACAAAGGCTTGTCGACCAAAAAGACGACCACCCTGACCGGATGCCCCGTTGTTCAGGTTGAAACCGGATTCAAGTCGAAAAATGGCCGACAGCCCATTGCCCAGGTTTTCGGTTCCCTTCAAACCCCAGCGCGACCCCAGTACTCCGGTAACGGAGGGAATACGCAGAACCGATTTCCCTGTAGGTCCCGCATGCGTCAGGTATTCCATTCCCGTATCGGCGATACCGTACAGCGTGACAGAGCCTTGCGCATGAGCCATCGACGCAAGTAATGCCAGACTGATACCTGAGGTGATCCGCAAAAGCGAATTTTTTTTCAACGTCAATACTCCTAACGATATTATATTTTAATACCCACAAATACCAGGCTTGAAAGCGGACATGGCATCGCCTTGCGTATCCTGTCTTCCGCCTTGATTTTCTTCCGCGATGATCACTTGCATCGATCGTCGACCATACGCAGCAACCCTGGTAGATCTGTGCCTGTCGCGGGATACATTGGCGAGTAAAGCTTATCTTCGATGCCGGACCAGACAATTTCCACGCACGATAAACGCCATTATTTTTTTTGATTGATCTATCATGGAGCGCTCAAATGTACGCGTATTCCCCTATGACCGCGGAAGATACCAGCGACGTCCGGTTGAGCCTCAACCAGCTTTGGGTGTTCACGCACGTTGCGCGTACGAGTAGCATCAGCCAAAGTACGGATGCGTTGTTTCGTGCACAGCCTGCCATCACGCGGAACATACAGAAGCTGGAATCAGCCTTGGGGGAACGCCTGTTTGAACGTCGTCCCTCAGGGATGCTACTGACCCCAATAGGCAACTGCGTCCTGCTAAGGGCAACCCGGGTTTTCGCAGAACTGGAAACCCTGAATCAGTGGTGTTCGGCGCAGGGTGGTCGAAAATTCGTGCGTGGCACCATGCCAAACTATCTGCTCAACACCCGCCGCCTCGAATTGCTCAATGCGCTAGCCGGTTCGCTTCACATGCCAACTGCTGCCAGATCCGTAGGGGTAACGCAGGCAGCAGTGAGCGCCGCCATCAAGGTCCTGGAAACGGGTTCGGGGATGCAATTATTTCTGCGCAACGGGCGGGGCATTGAACAGACAGTCGAAGGCAAGGAATTCGTGTTGCGCTCCCGTCTGGCGATAAATGAACTCGATTTGGTATCGGAGGATATTTCCGCATTTAAAGGGAATCTTCACGGAAAAGTGATTGTTGGAATCACCCCGTGTGCACGCTCGATGGTTTTCCCAAAAGCTATCGCACGACTGGCCGAACGTTTTCCGGGAATCCGTATCCGCACGGAGGAAACGCCCTATGAGCATCTCAATTCCGAATTGCGGGCAGGAAACATCGATTTTGTTTTGACTTCAATGAATTCTGGTCATGACTATATCTGGCAGGTCAGTGAACAGGTTCTTCTCGACAGCATTATCGTCGCGGTGCGTAGCGGTCACCCTCTCGCAGCGCGTAGAAACCTCACGCTCGCGGACATACAGATGGAACAATGGATCTTTCCGCATATCCACGCACCGGCGCGTGGCGTCGTTGAAGCCATGTTCGCGCAGGAAAACCTGACGGCACCCGTGCCGGTTCTGGAATCGTCGGACTCCGCAGTATTGCGTGGAACGCTGGGAAATACAGACATGCTGGCTGCGCTATCTGCGCGGCAACTTCATCCCGATCTGGTCTCTGGTGAACTGGTCGTACTCGACATAAAGCTGCCGGATACGCAACGTCCTATCGGCATCCGGCGAAGACAGGGACAGCCATCGCCTGCCGCTCAGGTGCTGATGGACATCATCAAGGAGGTAGCGAACGAGCTGACCTGAATAAGTTCCGGGAATTGTTGCGGAGCCAGGATTGGCTTATGGAGTGGGCGACGGCTTCGAGACTGGACGGTTGAAACGATTTCCATGAATCACCCAACTTGAGCGCGGCTGCCGCGTTGCGATTTTCCCGGCTCGCGAAATCGAGCGAGTTGCAGACCGGATGCTCGATTCAGCTCTTCATTGCTGAATTGAACACGCTTCAATTTATGGGGTAACTCATGAGCCAGCCCCCGGCTAACCTAGGCACCGGCTCTCTCTGCATTACCTTCCAGCCTCCGGGATTGCGCGCACGAGGCGCTGTACAGCTTCCACCACGGCTTCCGGACTGGCCTTGTTCTGACCTGCGATATCCAGCGCGCTACCATGTGCCACTGACGAAAACAGAATTGGCGTACCGATCGTCATGCCGGCGGTGCGATTCGTCGCCAGCAACTTGGCTGCAATATGCCCCTGATCGTGATACATCACGATAAAGGCATCGTAGCCTTCCTTGCGGAACATCGTATCCGAGCCGAACGGCCCTTCCACGTCGATGCCCTTTTCGCGTGCCGTCTTCATGGCGGGTTCGATGATCTTCGCTTCGTCGTCGCCGAACATGCCATTTTCGCTCGCGTGCGGATTCAGGCCCGCAACAGCGATACGCGGCTTCACGCCGTTGCCCGACAGTACCTTGTGTGTCGCTTCGATCACTTTTAGCACACGCTCTTCCGTGATCAATTCCAATGCGCGGCGAAGGCCCACATGTAGTGTGGTGTGCACAATGCGCGACTTGTCGTAGCACAGCATCAGAAACGCATCATCGACCGGCGTGTCAGTGCAGCGCGCCACGAACGACGGATATCCATCGAATTCGATGCCTGCTTCCTTGATCGCATATTCGGTCTGCGGACAGGCAACGACTCCCGATACTTCCCCTGCTTGTGCCGCTGCGATAGCCGTGCGCGCAGCGACAATAGCCGCCATGCCGTGCGCAGCCGAAATCTTGCCCGGTTCCAGCGTTGCGTTTTCGAAAGCGTTCACTTCCAGCAACGTCACATCCTGCGTGCCCATCATCACCGGGTTTTCAGCACGCCTGGTCGTATGGATCCTGGCGTTGATGCCGCATGCCTGGGCGTGCCATGCCAGTGCACCCGGATCGCCCACGAGGATCGGATGACATACAGCGAGCACGCGCGGATCGAGCGCAGCTTTAAGCGCGATTTCCGGACCGATGCCGGCAGGGTCGCCAAGGGCGATGGCAATACGTGGACGGCTCATGAGTAAGTCCCCTGGTTGATTTATTCAGCGAGTTCGATCCCTACTTCGCCTTCTTCCACAAAGGTTTTGTAGGTTCTGAGAGGAATCAGGCAGGGCGCGGCCACTACCGCACCCGTACGGATGTCGAAGGAACCGTTATGGAAATCGCACTCCACCACGCCGCCTTCGATACAGCCTTCCGACAAAGAGCCAGGACCGTGCGTGCACGTGTCATCGGTGACATGGAATTCACCTTCCAGATTAAACACCGCCAGAATCAGGCCGTTCTTTTCGATCTTGATGGCCTTTCCTTCAGCGACTTCGGCTGCTTTGCACAGGTGAATACGGGCACAGGTTTGTGGCATTTCAATCTCCGTTTGACAAGTGATTAATCTGGATGATACCTTTGTTCCACTCGAAAAAACAGCGTTCCTTTATATGGAACATCCGATTTTCAGGAAGGTACAGGGTTGATTACGGCTGCAAATCGCATCCTCAAACAAACGAGACAGACGCCATGTTGAAAAAAGAGCAGAATGACCTGTTGACACAAACCGGCCCAGGCACGCCGATGGGCGAACTGTTCCGCCGTTACTGGCTCCCGGCCTTGCTGTCGGAAGAGCTCGCAGAACCGGGTGGCGAGCCGGTGCGTCTGCAGCTGCTGTCGGAACGCATGTTGGCCTTCCGCGACAGCGAAGGAAAAATCGGCGTAATCGATGAATTCTGTGCCCACCGTGGCGTGTCGCTCTGGTTCGGGCGCAACGAAGACGGCGGCATTCGCTGCCCGTACCACGGCTGGAAATATGGTGTCGACGGCCAGTGCCAGGAAGTGCCGTCCGAGTCGAAGGAATCGGGCTATGCCGAGCGTATCAAGCTGAAGTCCTATCCGCTGGTCGAGCGTGGCGGTGTGATCTGGATTTACATGGGGCCAGCTGATCAACAGCCGCCGCTGCCCGAGTGGGAATTCTCGACGGTCAAGCAGTCGCAGTCGTATATGTCGAAGCGCTTTCAGGAATGCAACTGGCTCCAGGCGCTCGAAGGTGGAATCGACTCGTGCCACGTGTCGTTCCTGCACAGCGGCAACCTGAATACGGACCCGCTCTTCAAGGGCAGCGAAGCGAATAAATACAATTTGAACGATCTCGCGCCGGTCTTCGAAGTGGTCGAAGCCCCTGGCGGTCTGTCCATCGGCGTACGCCGCAACGCAGAGGGTGATCAGTACTACTGGCGCATCACGCCGTGGATCATGCCGTGCTTTACGATGGTTCCCCCGCGTGCAGACCACCCGGTTCACGGTCACTTCTGGGTGCCCAGCGATGATCACCACTGCTGGGCCTGGAGCTTCGACTATCACCCCACGCGCGATCTGACGGAAAACGAGCTGGCATCGATGAAGGCGGGCAAAGGGATTCACGTCGCAACGATTCCGGGCAGCAACTACGTCCCGATCCAGAACAAGACCAATAACTACCTGATGGACCGCGTGGCCCAGAAAGAAGGTCGCACGTACAGTGGTATCGAAGGCATCGGTATGCAGGATGCGTCGCTCCAGGAATCGATGGGGCCGATCCAGGACCGCACCAAGGAAAACCTTGTCGGCACCGACAACGGCATCATCATGGCGCGCAATCGCCTGATGAAGGCGGCGAAGGCTCTGCTGGAAAACGGTACGCTGCCGCCGGGGCGCCTGCCAGAAGAGCAGCGGGTGCGTTCGGCGGCATTGCGTCTGCCGCGTTCCATATCCTTCAAGGAGGGCGCGTCCGACGCGCTGAAGGCCGCGCCTGGCAAGAAGCATACGTCGGTCTGACGGCCACAGCAGGGCGCTGTAGAGCGCCCCTACGTATCCAGCACCGGGCCGTTAAACGCCCGGTGTTTTTCTTTATCCGGATTACATCATGCACGAACTCAATACACCGTGGCCGGAAGCAAAATTCCGGATCAAGACGCCTAATGCGAAGCCGCGCAAAATTCGCGTTGTCTGCCTCAACGAAGCCGACATCGACGTGAAGATTTGCCGTTCAAATGGCGACTACAGCCACGTGGAATTCTGCGGTCCGGACGATTTCCGCACGCGGACCGGTATCGATCCCGCACAGGCACTCGCGGGGAATCTGGACGTGGAAACACAGAAGCGCGTCGATCTCTGGATTGGCCGGCCTGACCTGGTGATCATCTGCGGATGCGAGGACAATGACCCGACGTTAGGCATTCTCGCGGCGCAGGCTTACCGCGCCCAGGAAAAGCCGGTGAATATCACCGGTTTCGTGCGCGTGTCCACGGGCTCAAACGTATCGGACAAGTTGCGCCCACTGTGCTCGATGATGTCTCTCGTGACTAGCGTAGGCTATCTGGCAGATTTGCTTGGTGCGCTCGGGACGCGTGGATAGAAAAAAGCGGGCAATGCCCGCTTTTCCGATGCAGCTTAAATGCTGAAACTTTCCAGGCTTGCCGGATGAAACAAGTCCTTCGCGGACAGCTGACGGCTCGACAGCCCTTCCGCAAAGTGCTGCTGGAGGAAGCGGTTGATAGTCGCTTCGTTCTGCTCGAACCCGTATGACCAGAAGTCTTCACCCATCAGCTTCCGGGTGGCTTGTAGTTGCGAGTCGACAAATGGCAGCGTGACCTTGGTGGCCGACGTATCGGTCAGTCGGTGCAGGGCGATTTCCTTCGACTTCGCAAAGGCCTTCATCACCGACATGGGCAGGAACGGATGCTTCTCGACCAGCGTGCGGCGAATGCCAAGCGTATGCATGATCGGGAACAGCTTCGTCTTGCGGTACCACGCAGCGGCTTCAGCTTGCGGATCCTCAAAGAGATATTTGATGTTGGGCGAGCCCTTGTCAAAGAACGAAGGGGCACGCGGGCCGATCAGTGCGTCGATTTCGCCCGCCTCGAGCATGCCGGAAATCGTCTTGCCTTCCGGTGCATTTTCCAGCTTCACGTCCGCAGGCAGGCTGAGGGTGATCTTTTCCACGCGTGTCGGGTCTTCGTAGCCGCCGCGAACCCACGTCACGTCCGAAGCCTTCACGCCGTATTCTTCTTCCAGGAACAGGCGCACCCAGACGTTGGCCGTCAGTTGATATTCGGGTACGCCAATGCGCCTACCCTTCAGGTCCGCAGGCGTCTTGATGCCGGCGTTCGCATTCACGTAGATCGATGTGTGGCGGAAAGCGCGCGACGGGAACACGGGAATCGCGACGTACGGCGACGTGCCCGCCGCCGTCTTCACCGAGTAACTGGACAGCGACAGTTCGCAGATGTCGTAGTCGGCGTGACGCAGCGCACGGAAAAAGATTTCTTCCGGTTCCTGCAACATGAATTGCGGATCAACACCCTCGATCTGCACTTCACCGTCAACGAGAGGCATCATGCGGTCGTACGGGCCGACCGCTACGGAAAGTTGCAACTTGCTCACGATATTTCCTGTAGATTGGATCAATAGAACTGGTCGAAGTGAACCTGCCCGAAAGGCACCTTGAGTTCGACGAGTGCTTTTTGGATTGCCGCACCCATTGCAGGCGGACCGGCGAAATAGATTTCCATGTCGCGCAAATTTTCGCCATGCAGCGAGTGTGCGATTTCATGTGCATAGCCGACCAGACCATCCCACGGATCGCCCTGCGTGAGACTCGATACCGAACCGTGGTAACGAAGGCGTGTTCCGAATCCAGGCAATTCCGTGAGCATGTCCTGCCCACAAATATCGCGCGGCGTGCGGCCGCCGTAAATGAAATCGACTTTCACGTCCGCCATGTTCGGATCGGTCATCACGCCACGCGCAATCGAAATCATCGGTGCGAGTCCCGAACCACCCGCCAGCAGTACGATATCGCGCTTCACATCCCGGCGCAGATAGGCCATGCCGTACGGTCCGTCGATTTCGATCTGTGCGCCGATTTCGAGCGAATCGAACAACACGCCCGTGCCCTTGCCGCTCGGCACCCGGCGAATCTGGAAATGTAATTCGCGCGGTTCGGTGTTCCGCGCAGGAATGTTGCTCATCGAATATGCGCGTTGCCCTTGCACACCTGGCAACGATAAAAGCGCGTATTGGCCCGGTTCGAACGTCAGGTCGTCGGCCAGCGAGAAGAGGAATTCTTCAATGTCGTAGGTGATCGAACGGCGTGCAACCAACGTTCCCGTTGTAACGCGCGGCATATGGACAGGCGCATAGTGCTGGTTCGGGCGGAACTTGATGGTGCAATCGCCTTTCGGCACGCACTGGCAACCCAGGTAGCGATTCTTCTGGCGGTCACGCTCGGACCAGCCCGGTGCTTCGGGCCATTTTGTTTCGACTTCGCCTTCAATCAACTCGAACTTGCAGTTTCCGCACGCGCCGACGTTGCATTCGTACGGGAATGCGATGCCCTGGCGTTGGGCTGCACGCATCAAGGTATCGTTGGAATGACATTGAAACTGTACGTCCGTACCGGCGACGGCAACGTTATGAATCGGTTCAAGCATTGTTTCTCTCTAAGTCATACGGGCTTTATGGGCGACGGTAGCCAAGACTCATCGAAAGTCCGTCCGCCGCCGTTATGAGCTCCGGTGTAATGCCACGTAGTGACTTTTTTGTCATGCGTTGCACGGGACCACCCACACTGATCGCGGCTACGACATTACCCGTCATGTCACGTACCGGAGCAGATATGCCGCGCATGCCGATTTCCGAATATTCATCATCGATTGCGAAGCCTTCGACCCGAACGCGGTCCAGACTCTTGATGAATTCCTCTGGATTACTATTCGTTTTCGGCGTGCGGGGCTCCAGGCCATCCTTGATCACGCGGGTAACGACATCCGGCGCGCTATGCGCAAGAAGCACCATCCCTTCCGCCGTGCAGAAAGCAGGCTTGCGACTGCCCATGTACGAGCGCATCCGAATCGCCTGATCACTTTCAAGAAAGTACAAGTACACGATATTGGTGCGATCCAGGATGGCGAGATAGACCGTTTCGTCGGTCTTTTCGCGCAGTTCGTGCAGGAACGGAAGAGCCTGCTTCGACAAATCCAGCCGGCGGCGTACAAGCGCGCCCATCGTGAACAGTTCAATGCCCAGGCGGTAGCGCCCGTTTTCCGGATTCTGTTCCAGCAGGCCGTCTGCCAGTAATGTGGTCGCGAGCCGGTGCACAGTGCTTTTCGCGAGCGATAGCTTCTTGGCCAGTGTGCTGATGCCGATTTCCGACTCTTCTTCCGAAAAAGCTTTGAGCAGGCGAATTGCTGCCGCAACCGAGGAAAGTCGGCCATCCGGCGAAGTCTCCCCCGTCTCCCTTGCCGCATTTTGATTTCGGGCGTTCATCTCGTAAGTTTATACAAAAGTTGAATTGAAGAATAGCGTTCCTGTATTTGGAACACTAACACTTTTCGTTACGCCTTGTCCAGCGCCTGCGTCGCCCCCTCTTATCCCTCGGGCAAGCTTAAGCCCCTTCCTTGACAGCCTTCCGCATGGTAGGCATGATAGGCGAGATGTTCTCATAGAAAGACTATCGTTCTTTTATGTGGAACAACCGGCTGTCCGATTTCACGGAATACGTCATGGGTCATTTCCTGAAGTACCTTTTCAACGACGCTGGACGTGATGTGCGCAGCCGGATTTTCTGCATATATGCACTGCTGATCGCATTCAACGTAGGGGCGTGGGTCTGGGCGTTTGTCGCCTTCTATCGTCATCCATCCCGCTCGGCACGGCATCTCTCGCCTACGGCATCGGCCTGTGTCACGCGGTCGATGCTGCGGCTATCAATAACGCTACGCGCAAACTGATGCAGGCGGCCAGCGACCAATTGGCGTGGGCCTGGCTTTCTCTCTGGGTCAGAGGAATTTCACGGAATTGGCGGAACCATTCGCACGCTTGTTTCGGCCGGCTTTCTTTTCATTACTGCCGCGATCAATACGACCGACAGCGTCATGATGCTCGGCGCCTGCGGCTGGGCATTTTGCTATTACGCTACTTTCAGTCATCGTCGCAATAGTCGTGGGCGCTATAGAAGCGCTCGGGCTGACTGCCGACAAGCTGCATTTAAGCGGATTTTTCTGGAACACAATCAGCACGCCTGGCGATAATTTCGGCGCTCTCGGCTACGCAACTATCGCACTCTTTTTCGTTGTTTGGCTCGCTTCCACGGCATTTTACAAATAGCGCGGCTATGACGAGATGGAGGCCTGATTTTTCGATAGCCCTTCCCTTCGGGTCCCGACCTTCCTGCATTGACATTTTGATCTAGGTCATGATCTAATCGGTTCGTTCCTTAAAAGAGATCAACGTTCCGCATATAGGAACGTAAGGATAACCTCGTAATACCGCCTCCGGAGATAGAGATATGCCGCACGAAAAAGACCTGGCTCACTGGCACGAGCCCGCGGGCCACAAGAAGGCTGGTTTCGGTGAGTTCAAGAAACTGCCGACGCCGTACGATACGTTCATGGAAAGCGAAGGTGTTCCCGTCTTCCGTGACATCGGCATCAACGACGTACGCAACCTTCCCTTCGTGGACTGGAAGCGCAAGGGCGGCCGTGGTCACTATATCCAGTTGCTCGGCACGGAAACGAAGTGGGGCTGCTACGTGATTGAAGTGCCCGCGGGCGGCGCTCTCCATCCCGAGAAGCACATGTTCGAGGAAATCTACTGGGTTATCGAAGGCCGTGGCACCACGGAAGTCTGGCTGGAAGGCGAGTCGAAGAAGCACGTTTTCGAATGGCAGGCGGGCTCGATGTTCTCGATCCCGATGAATGCCTGGTTCCGTATCGTGGACGCATCGAACAGCGGCGCGGTCCTGCTCGCTGGCAACACGGCGCCGAACGTCATGAACCAACTCAACAGCGTTGACGCTGTGTTCAACAATCCGTTCGTATTCCGCGACCGTTTCAGCGCAGACGAAGACTTTTACAAGCCGCGCGACGAAATCGAAACCGACCCTGTGCGTGGTCTCGCACGTCGCCGCACGAATCTGATCACGGACGCGGTGAACTGCGAGCTGCCGCTCGATAACCGCCGCTCGCCGGGTTATCGTCGTGTCGAACCGTTCATGACGAACAACTGCTTCTACTTCTGGATTGGCCAGCACGAATCGGGCCGTTACTCGAAGGCGCACGCACACACGTCGGCGGCTATTCTGATCTGCCTGAAGGGCGAAGGCTACACGTACACGTGGCCGGAAGAATGCGGTGAACAACCGTGGGCAAACGGCCATGCGGACAAGGTTCGCCGTCTGGACTACGGCTACGGCGGCATGGTTACGGCGGCTCCGGGCGGCGCTCGCTGGTACCACCAGCACTTCAGTACGTCGAAAGACCCGTTCCGTCTCACGGCGTGGTTCGGCCCGCACAATCCGGGTCGCGACCCGGGGGCTCCGGGTACGAAGCACACCGACTACACCGCACGCGACGTAAGCCAGGGTGGCACGGCAATTCCCTACTGGATGGAAGACCCGTATATCCGTCAGGAATACGAAGCAAAGCTGCTCCAGAACGGCGGCCAGAGCCGCATGGACCCGAGCTGGTACGTCAAGCCGGAAACGCTTGGCGATATCAATTCGGTGGTCTAACGGGTACGCCTCAGCGTGATCTGGCATGGGCCGTATCTCTGGCGAGATACGGCCCTTCTCACATATTCAGGAGACGGCATGAGCGACGAAGGCGGACGAATATTTTTTAGTGACTCGGGTCGCAGCCTCGAAGAGGAAGACGAAATCCAGTTGATCAGCGTGGGCATCGACGTGGGTTCGTCTACCTCGCATATGGTGATTTCTCGCATTGTCCTGGAGCGTACGACCACACGTTATATCGTGGCCGAGCGTACCATCCTTCACGAATCCGATATCCTGCTCACCCCTTACACGGATGACCTGACTATCGATGACGTGACGTTGGGCGCATTCATTCATGAGCAGTACAGGAAAGCGAATGTCACGCCCGACCAGATTGACACGGGTGCACTGATTCTCACGGGCCTTGCCGTACGCCGTCGCAATGCGCGTGCTATTGCGGATCTGTTCGCGGAGCAGGCCGGCAAGTTCGTTTCCGTCAGCGCAGGCGATGGCCTGGAGTCCATGCTGGCTGCGTTTGGTTCCGGCGCAGTTTTGCGCGCCCGTCGCCAGGGTTCCCGGCTACTGCACCTGGATATCGGTGGCGGCACGACCAAGATCGCAATCTGCGAAGAGGGCGAGGTCAAGAGCGTGACAGCCATCGATGTCGGCGCTCGCATAATCTGCCTGGACGGTGAGGGAAAGATTGCCCGTATTGAAGCGGCAGGCGAGCGCTTTGCCGAAGAACTCGATATCGAACTGACAGTCGGGAAAAAACCCGCTCCCGGCGCGCTTCAGAAGATCGCGGATCGTATGGCGCAGCGTCTGTGTGAAGCCGCCATGCTGAACGCAGATCATCTCGCCCCCGCGACTATGGAACTGCTGCGACTTGGCCCGCTGGAGGGCGCGCGCATTCCCGATCTTGTCACGTTCTCCGGTGGTGTCTCCGAATATGTCTACGGTCGCGAAACGCGCGAGTTTGGTGACCTGGGTAGCCTGCTCGCACAAGCCGTGCGCCGCCACATCGAATCGACCGGCGCGAAAATCGAAGAAACCGACGAGGGTATCCGGGCAACGGTGGTGGGCGCATCGCAATATACGGTGCAGGTAAGCGGCAGCACGATCTATGTTCAGCCTCAATCGATCCTGCCGCTGCGCAACCTGCCTGTAGTCGTTCTCGATTTCGATCTGGAACCGGATGTACTGGATTCGCAGGCAATTGCCCACGCCGTGACTACGGGCCTGCAACGTCTCGATTTGCAGGATGCTACGGAAGCCATCGCCCTCTTCCATCGCTTCGCTGGCTCCGCGCTTTACCGTCGAATGGATGCGTTCTATGAGGGCGTTACCCAAGCGCTCGCCTCGCGTATTGCAGCAGGTTCCCCAGTCGTGCTGATCGGCGAAGGCGATGTGGGGGGATTGATTGGCATTCACTTCCATCGAGAGCGGAATTTGCCGGTGCCGATTGTTTCTATCGACGGCATCACCCTCAAGGAATTCGACTTCGTGGATATTGGCGAACTTTTGCCGACCGCGAGTGCGGCGCCGGTCGTGATCAAGTCGCTGGTTTTCCCGGCAACAAGCGATCTGGGCATGAAGGCTTTCGAGGAAACCGTCCAGTGATGGATAACCCCCGCCAGCTATATCCCTATAGCGATCCGTGGGAAACGGGGCGGCTGGATGTTAGCGGCGGGCACCGCCTGTTTTGGGCAAGTCACGGAAATCCGAATGGTTTGCCCGTTTTGCATTTGTGCGGCGGTCCAGGAGGCAGTCCTGCACGCAAGGATTCGTGCTTTTTTTCCCCTTTCGGATATCGGACCATCCTTCTCCACCCTCGTGGTTGCGGACGCTCGACTCCGGAAGCCGGCATCGATTTCAATACTCTTCCGGATTTGATTTCGGATATTGAAGTGCTGAGGCACCAACTCGGCATCGCAAGCTGGGTGCTATCCGGCGCATCCTGGGGCACCACGGTAGCGCTCGCCTACGCCCAGCAGCACCCAGAACGCGTGCGCGCTTTGATGCTCCGCGGAATATTCCTGTGCAATGCAAACGAGCTTGACTGGCTCTATGGCGGCGGTGCCGCGGCACGCCACGCAGAGGCATGGGATCACTTTGCGGGATGGACCGGCGCCTCCGATCGCAAGAGCCTTCTGGAGGCCTACGCGCGCGCCCTGCATTGCGGCGACCCGGACGAAGAATTTCTCGCGGCTTCCAGATGGTGTGCGTGGGAAGACCATCTGGCAGGCGTTCCCCTGATGCCGTACACGCCCGCTCTTCGCGCGCCCTTCCAGGCGCAGGCTCGTTTGTCCGTGCACTATTTTCAGAATATGGGGTTTCTGACTAAAGGTCAATTGTTACGAAATGCCAGCATTCTTAAGGGTATTCCCGGAAGAATGATTCAGGGAACGTGCGATGAGGTCACCCCGATGGGCACGGCGCAGGCCCTGAACCAGGCGTGGTCTGGCTCCACCCTGACGCTTGTGGAGAGCGCCGGTCATCTTCCGGACACGGAAAATATGGTGGATGCGCTGATACGAACATCCAATGAGCTGCTGCTTTCCCTATCGTGAAGTCGTAAACCCGAATTCCCATTTTACGGGAACGGTGGAACACTGTGGATCGCCAGAATTCGTATAATACTAAAGGAGATGTAGTTGCAGACGAATAAGACAACCCGTTCAGACGTGGTTCGAGTCACCGAACTTGTTGACGGAGCGAAGCTCGGCCCGTTCTTGCTGTCCATCGTTTTCCTGGGCTTCCTTTGCCAGATGGGCGATGGCTACGACCTGTCCGCAGCGGCGTTTGCTGCGATTGGCATCACTAACGAATGGGGCATTGACCGCCATCTGTTGACCCCGATTTTTACTGCCAGTCTGGTCGGCATGCTGTTCGGCGCATTGGGCTTCGGGTATATCGGTGATCGCTTTGGCCGCCGAATTGCCATCATGGCCTGCACGCTTAGCTGCGGCATCTTTTCGTTGTTGACCGCGACGGCGGATTCGATCGGCACTCTGGTCCTCTTCCGCTTCTTCACGGGCCTGGCGCTCGGTGGCTTGCCCGCCAATACCGTGGCCCTGACGGCCGAGTATGCGCCCGCCCGCATGCGTGCGGTGCTGATTACGCTGATGTTCATGGGATTGACGCTTGGCGGTTCCCTGCCCGGACAGCTCGGTAGCATCATTCCCCATACGCAGTGGCGTTTGATGTTCGTGGTCGGCGGCATTGCACCCATTACCGCGTGCATATTGACGTTCTTTTTCATGCCGGAATCGATGAAGTTCCTGGCAGTTCGCGACGCAAAAGACCCGCGCATCCTGAAATATGCACGTAAGGTTCGCCCTGACATAGCGATTCCTGACGATGCGACGTTCCAGATTCTGCATCTGTCGGAGAAGAATTTCCGGATTGGTCAGCTGTTCCAGGGAAAGCTCAAGATCATCACGCCTCTACTGTGGGCAATGACGATCTCGAATCTGCTGGCGAACTTCTTCCTGAATTCGTGGATGCCTACGCTGCTGCATTCCATCGGCCTGTCGCCGCATGATGCTGAAAGCACGGCGTCGATGTATTACTTCGGCGGCATCATCGGTGGCATGGCGATGGCGTTCGCGATAGACAAAGCCAGGCTGTGGGTTGTGCCGGTCTATATGGGGCTGGGCGCGCCCGTCGTGATCTGGCTGGGCATGCAGAACCTCCCCCTCATGCTCAAGCTGGGCGTGTTCCTGGTTGGTGTGCTGGTTCTCGGCAATCAGCTCGGCCTGAACGCGCTGGTCGGCCTGTGCTATCCGACGCAGATCCGCGCGAACGGCACCGGTTGGGGCCTTGGTATCGGTCGTTTCGGTGCGATTGCAGGCCCGATCATCGGTGGCGCGCTGATTCACCTCCATCTGCCTATGGCGGTGCTTTTCTGTGTGCCGGCGACGTCGCTCGTGTGCGGCTGTATCGCAACGTCCTTCCTGGCTGTGGTTGCCCGGGATCGTTTCGTACGCGGCCCTGCAGCCGCCAACGTCGACGTGCCTGAAAAGAAGGTTTCGATGTCGCACTAACGGGGGGGATTCGCCTGGTGGCAGAGCCCGCGGCGGATGGGTCTGTGTGTATCGGACTGCAGCGCATCCGCGAGGGGCGGCTCACCCTCGGGAAGCTCGGGCTCAGGGAAATTCAATAAGTCATCCTCAGCTAGATGGGGCGCTTGCCCTTGGCTACTGTTTTGCATTTTGCGTCGTGGAACCCCGGGGGCGTTGCATCAATGCAACGAAATTGACGTCCTGCTTTGTGAGATTTATGTATTTCGAGGGGGCGCCCCGACAGTCCTGTGCGTGCCGAAACGGCTGGGTTGCACGCGAAGCGCTTATGTACGTGGCTTTACGCTGTGGATGCCATCGCTTCCGGATGTCGGGAAGGCTTGGCTCTAAGGGGTATCCATTATTCTCCAGACATAGAAATTCCGTAAAATGGGATTAGGAGACACGAAAACAAAGTGACAATTTTCGACTTTTCAGGAAATTAGGTCATGTCGCGTTGCTTTTCGGCCTGGGAATTTTTGTCAACAACTGCTGCAGGCAATACAACAAAATTGAAAATCAGACTCTCTTACATCGCTCTCGCTGTTGGCGTTCTCGCGGCAGCACAAGCACACGCGCAGAGCAGCGTCACGCTCTACGGCGTGCTGGACAACGGTATCGGCTACGTGAACAACGCAGGCGGACATTCGTCCATTAGTGCTGCGCAAAGCAGTCAGTCGGGCAATCGTTTCGGCCTGATTGGAGCCGAAAACCTCGGCGGTGGCCTCAAGGCGATCTTCCGGCTGGAAAACGGTTTTAGCGGGCAGGCCGGTACGATCAGCCAGGGCGGCACCCTCTGGGGTCGTTATGCCTACGTTGGCCTGTCGAGCAGTACCTACGGTACGGTCACGCTGGGTCGGCAACACGACTCGGTGAACAACTACGTCGGCAAGTTCGCTATCGCGGGCCAGTGGGCGGGTAACCACGGCAACAACCTGGCCGATGCGGACGATCTGCATGGCACGAACCGTATCGACAATTCGATCCGCTATGAAACGCCGGAATATCGCGGTTTGCGCGCGGATACCCTGTTCTCGTTTGGCGGCAAGCCGGGCGCATTCCAGCAGAATCGTGTCTGGTCGGTCGGCGCGGCATACGCCAATGGTCCGGTGAGGTTTGCCGCAGCCTACATGGACATTCGCGATCCGAACTTCTCGTTTTTCGGTGACAACGCCACCAGCAGTACTACGGGGTCGAACATGAAAGACCGTTCGATTTCGGGCTACGCATCGGCGCAAAGCCAGGAAGTGCTGGCGCTCGGCGGTCAGTACAAGATCGGCGCGGCTACGCTCAACGCGCTTTATACGCGCACGTCGTTCTCGGGTATGGGCGCGCAGCCAGGCATCCCCAATATCTGGGCGAAGGGTTCCCGCGCCTATTTCAACGATGTGCAGGTCAGCGGGATGTACTACCTCACGCCTGTCATTCGCGTTGAAGCGGCGTATGACTATCTGCGTGGCGGCGGAATCAATGAGTCGTCATACAGCACGTGGACGGCAGGCGCGGATTACTTCTTCTCGAAACGTACCTCCGTGTACATCAGTGCCGAATACCAGCATGCTGCCGGCATCGATTCGACGGGCAAGCGTGCGGTCGCGGCGATTGATACCGTCACCGCATCCTCGAACCAGAAACAGGTCATCGCCAACATCGGTATCAAGCATACGTTCTAAGGTGCTGTTGCAATAAGTCCAATCGATCCCTGAGTTCAGGGATCGATTTTTTGCCTTTGGAAATTACTCGCAGAGACTTGAAAATGAATGACAGAGTGGATGAACAGCAGCTACGCAATCAGGTTGCGGGCTGCACGCTCATGCTCAACGATTTGCAGATTCTCGGCTACAGCGGTCATGTGAGCGCGCGTCTGCCTGACGGCAATACTTTCCTGATTCAGTCGTTCGATCAAAGCCGCGCGTCGCTCACGCCGGAAGTGCTGCTCATCTGCGATTTCGATGGCCGTGTGGTGTCGGGACCCGAAGGTCTGCGGCCCCCGGCGGAAGTCGCCCTGCACGCCGAAATTCTGCGCGCGCGTGCTGACGTGAACGCGGTCGCCCATTTCCATCACGACCGCAGCACGGTCTTCACGCTGGCCGATGGTCCTCAACTGATGCCGGTGAAAAATCATGCGATGCGCTGGGAATCGGGCATTCCGGTCCACGCGAATCCGGGCCATGTGAACAGCGCCGAGCGCGGTCGTGATCTGGCTGTAACGCTGGCGAATCACAACGCCGCGCTGATTCGCGCGCACGGTCAAGTGATCGTGGCGGAAGACATTCCCGCCCTTCTTATCGATTGCGTGCACTTTGTCGAAAATACCGACGCAATGTATGAAGCTGCATTGCTCGGGCCAATCAAGCCGCTTACGCCGGAAGAAATCGAGATCTTCAAGGGCGATTTCAAGCGCGGCAAGCATGTCAAAAAGCTGTGGAAATACTACGTAGGCCGCGCACTCGCGAAGGGGATCCTGCAGGCTGAGTGGTCGCTTTAATTCCGGCAATTATTTTCGAGGCAACAATGAATCGAGACGAACTGATCAACGAACTGGTCTCAGCCAATCATATTCTCGCCCATGAAGGCGTTGTCGACGGCTTTGGCCACGTGAGCGTGCGCGATCCGGAAAATCCGCAGCGCTTTATCCTTTCGCGTGCCCGTCCGCCTGAGCGGATCGTGCGTGGGGATATCATGACGTTCGAATTCGACGGCACGGCGGTCGATCCGTCCATCGGCAAGCCGTATCTGGAGCGCTTCATCCACGGTTCCATCTACGCAGCCCGTCCGGATGTTCATGCGGTCGTGCACAGCCATAGCCGCAGCGTTGTGCCGTTCTCGGTCAGCAGCGCTCGTATTCGTCCGATCTGTCATAGCTGCGCCACCATCGGCCACACTATTCCCGTATGGGACGCACAGAAGTGCTTTGGCGATTCGAATCTGCTGATCGGTAGCCAGGCAATGGGCGACGACTTCGCCAGCGTACTGGGCGAAAACACGAGTGCCTTGATGCGCGGCCACGGGTCGACGGTTGTGGGCGAATCGCTGCGGGCCGTCGTTTACACGGCGATCTATCTGGAAGTCAATGCCAAATTGCAGATGGACGCAATGAAGCTGGGGGAAGTCACATACCTGACACGGGGCGAAGTGGACGTCATCACGAAGCGCCTGCGTGACGCAAAGCCTGGTGAAGGGTATGACCGCGGTTGGGAATACTGGTGCGGCCGTGCCGGCATCGAATTCCGCGCAGTTTCCTGATTCCATGCCACGTAGCCGGCTGGCCGGCCCGCTGCGTACAAAGACTGTAGCTCCCGAGGCTTCATAAGCAAAAAGCTCGTGAAGCATCGACCTCGGCGACATAGCGGACCGGCAGCACGGTCAACATGATGTTCCGCCATTGGGAATAAGTGTCATCGACGTGCAATCTGCGGCAGGTATCGTGCGGGAACAACAAACCCTACCGTCCTGATGCATGCAACCAGCCGCCCCGAAAAATGAACGGGTCTCTTTGCACGCCGTTCGTTTCGGCGTGATGGCAAGCGCCGTGCTAATGGCGCTCCAGTTCGCAATCGGATGGCTCACGGGTTCCCACGCGATCGTCGCCGACGGCACCCATACGCTGGTCGATCTGCTCGTCGACGCGTTGCTGTTCGTGTCGATCCAGCCACGCGCAAGGCAACTGATCGCGACGACGGGCGTGTGGGCCGTGCGGATACCGTCCGCCGTCTGCACGACGCTGCCGATCGTCGTCGGGTCGGCGCTTCTCGTCCAGGGTTTAGCGGACACTCCCGCTTCCGCGCAGACGCTCGCCCCAGCCGTCGCGCCCGCGACGACTCAAAGCTGGGCGTTGATGGCGGCGGTGTTGATCATCGTCATCCGGGAGTACACGGCGCGCCGTCTGAACGGCGCGGCGCGGCAGATCGCCGACGCCGATTCGCTCGCGGCCGGTGTGCTGACGGCCGGCGCGTGGCACGCGCGGATCGACGCGCTGTCGGCCTGCGCGGCGGCCGCGGGCGCCGCGGGAACGATTGCCGGGCTCGACGGCCTGGACCAGATCGCCAGCACGCTGATCGGCGCCATCATGGTCGGCACCGGCGTGCTGCCGAAAGACAGCCCTGTCCGCGAATGCCTGCGGCGTTGCCACGCGCTGGCGGTCCGGCTGCGCTCGGCGCGGTGACCCTTTCTGCAGACGGCGTCACCGGCCTCCTGTCGAAACCGGCATACCGGCCGTGTCGCTGCGCTCCAGCTCCACGTTCGCATAGGTATTGAACGCGTAGTTCACGTCGCCCGGAACGGCGATGCTGTCCACCAACGCGAACCGCTCCGGCAGCTCCGGAAAAAACGCGTCGCCGGACGGATAGAGATCGATCTCGGTCAGATACACCAGGTCCGCATACGGCAGGAACATCGTGTAGATCCGCTGTCCGCCGCCGATCACCACGTCCGTTCTGCGGTCGTCGCGAATCATCGCGACCGCGTCGTCGAACGATTCGGCCACCCGCGCCCCGCTCACCGCGTCCGGGCGCGAACTGAGGACCAGCAAGTCGCGACGGGGCAACGGCTTGCCGATCGACTCGAACGTTTTGCGCCCCATGACGACGAGCCGATCCAGCGTCAACTCCCGGAATCGTCTCTGCTCGCCGGGAATCTTCCACGGAATGTCGTTTCCGCGCCCGATGACGCGATTCGTCGCCATCGCGGCGATCATCATGACGCGCTTGCCGGCCAGCATGTCTCCCCCTGAACGCGGTACGCAGCATCCACCGGTGCCGGCCGCCGTCAATTCCCTTTCGCGTCGTCGCCCAGTGCGAACGCTTCTCTCGCCCGGTGCAGCGAGCGGTCTTCGTAATGGAACGCCGCGCCCGCCGCCGTCTGGATGATCTTGCCGTTTTCGAGGCGGATCACCCGGTCGGCCATGTCGAAATACCGGTCGTCGTGCGACACGACGATCAGCGTCTTGCCTTGCCGCTTCAGCTCCGGCAGGAAGCCGGTATAGAAGACCCGCCTGAAGGTCGGATCCTGATCGGCCGCCCATTCGTCGAACATCATCACCGGCCGCTGCTCGAGCATCGCATGAATCAGCGCGAGGCTCTTGCGCTGGCCCGTGGACAGATCGACGGTCGAAAACGCGCCGTCCTTGATCTGGACC
>Ga0164242_10001932_pt1 | contig 24248 bp, 16 predicted proteins | sample OricomgcompostMG_FD_108783 | JGI IMG/M metagenome (GOLD analysis project Ga0164242, IMG submission 108783) | Miracle-Growth compost microbial communities from Emeryville, California, USA - Original compost - Miracle growth compost (MG) ...
CTGTATTTTGATAAATTTTTAATGGGAAATAATCATTTATATCACGGTGAAGGAATTCCTTTTGATCCTGAAGGATGGCTTGGAACTTTGCCTGCAATTGTGAATGTGGTTATTGGTTTTTTTGCAGGAAGATTTATCCAGGAAAAAGGAAAAACCTTTGAATGCTTATCAAAATTAATGCTCTTTGGTGCTTTATTTATTTTTATCGCATTATGTTGGAATATTGTTTTTCCAATCAATAAAAAGCTATGGAGCAGTCCATTTGTTTTAGTCACTTGTGGAATTGATTTGATCCTGATTTCCGCATTGATCTATATTTTAGAAATGAAGAATTGGAATATATTTCGCTGGTCTAATTTCTTCCAGATTTTTGGAAGAAATCCTTTATTCATTTATATTCTTTCAGAACTTTTAGTTGTGGTTCTTTTTATGGTACACGTAAGCCCTAACGAAAGTTTATTCGACTGGCTTAATAGAATTATATTTCAAACAGTTGCACCAGGACCTTTTGGTTCATTCTTATTTGCCATTTTTTATATGCTCATTTGTTGGAGTATCGGGTGGTGGTTGAATAAGAAACGAATTTATGTGAAGGTTTAAAAGATTAATTTCAATAAATGTTATAAATAAAAAAGCAGCATTTTCATGCTGCCTTTTATTTATTTATAATTTTATAAAATTATGGTTCTGCAACAATCTTTCCGTGCATTGTACCAAAATGTCCTGGGAAAGTACAGATAAAATCATAAACCCCTGCATCAGGAAGTGTAAATGTGATCTGATCAGTTTCGCCTGGTCCTAATAATTTAGTATGAGCAATAACATCTGTTGACATAGAAGCTGGTATGTGTTCAGTAGCTGCTGCTGGTATAGCTGCTTCTCCGAATTTCTGAACGTCAGTTCCTTGTTGTAATATGACTACGTTATGAGACATAGCTGCAGCGGGTTGTTTCCCAATATTTTTAAAGTCTAATGTTACTTTTTGTCCTGCTTTTACTTTAAATAATGTTTGATCATATTTCATTGCATCATCACCTGTTAAATTGATGTGGTCCGTTACTTTTACTGTGTCAATTCCAGGAATATCTGAACCGGGAGCTTCTTCGGCAGGTGCGGCAGCGGAAGTTGTATCTTCAGTAGTAGCCGAACTGTTGTTTTCATTTGAACCATTTCCACCACAGGATGCAAGAAATAATACCGCTGCTGCAGCAGGAATAAAAAATAATTTTTTCATGTCTTTGATTTTATATTTAAATTTTAAGAAAGTGCAAAATTATGCATATTCTCCTATCGGAAATTGCAAACAATCCAATTTCATACCATAACCCCTTGTAATTCGTGAAATTTTCCCAATATAGAAAAGCACATCAAAGAATGGTTAAGATTTAATAAACTTATATCAAATTTCAAAAAAATGTTTACTTTTGCAATCCTTTAAATTTCGGTACGTGTCAATTGTAGTTTAAATGCCGGATTTAAAGCTCTCTCATTTTAAAATATTTTAATCAAAATATGCCTTCAACAAAAGTAGCTCCAGCACAAAGAATCAGTTTTGGAAAAATTGAACATTTGGCGGAAACTCCCGATCTATTAGGAATACAGATTCAATCCTTTAAAGACTTTTTCCAGTTAGAAACAACTCCCGACAAACGTAATATTGAAGGGCTGTTTCGTGTATTTAAGGAAAGTTTTCCGATAAACGATACACGAAATATTTTCATGTTGGAATTTCTTGATTATTTCGTTGATCCACCCCGTTATACAATTGAAGAATGTATTGAAAGAGGCTTGACTTATGCAGTTCCTCTGAAAGCAAAATTACGCCTCAGTTGTAATGATGAAGAACATGTGGATTTTCAAACGATTGTGCAGGATGTATTCCTTGGAAATATTCCTTATATGACTCCACGTGGTACATTTGTAATTAACGGTGCTGAACGTGTGGTTGTTTCCCAATTGCATCGTTCTCCAGGTGTATTCTTCGGACAAAGTACTCATCCAAACGGAACAAAAATATATTCTGCACGTGTAATTCCTTTTAAAGGTGCATGGATGGAATTTGCGACAGACATTAATAATGTAATGTATGCTTACATTGACCGTAAGAAAAAATTTCCTGTAACAACTTTGCTTCGCTCTATTGGCTACGAAACTGATAAGGACATTCTTGAACTTTTCGGGATGGCTGTAGAAGTGAAAGCTGATAAGAAAACTTTACAGGCTAATATCGGTAAACGTTTGGCCGCAAGGGTTTTACGTACCTGGGTAGAAGATTTTGTAGATGAAGATACCGGGGAAGTAGTAAGTCTTGAAAGAAACGAAATTGTTCTTGAAAGAGATACGATTTTAGATGAAGATAATATCGCTATGATCCTTGAACTGGATGTAAAAAGCGTATTTATCCAGCGTGAAGAGGTGAGCGGTGACTATGCTATCATTTACAATACATTAAATAAAGATACTTCCAACAGTGAAATCGAAGCAGTTCAGCATATTTATCGGCAGTTGCGTGGTGCTGATGCTCCTGATGATGAAACTGCAAGAGGAATTATTGATAAATTATTCTTCAGTGATAAACGTTATGATCTTGGAGAAGTTGGCCGTTATAAGATCAACAGGAAACTTGGATTGGATTACCCGATCACCAAGAAAGTTTTAACGAAAGAAGATATCATTGCCATCATTAAATATTTGGTGTTATTAACAAATGCTAAAAGTGAAATTGATGACATTGATCATTTAAGCAATCGTCGTGTTCGTACAGTAGGTGAGCAATTATATGCACAATTTGGTGTAGGACTTGCTCGTATGGCCCGTACTATTCGTGAAAGAATGAATGTTCGTGATAATGAAGTTTTTACTCCTGTTGATTTGATCAATGCAAGAACTTTATCTTCTGTGATCAATTCTTTCTTTGGAACTTCCCAGTTGTCTCAATTTTTAGATCAGACAAATCCATTAAGTGAAATCACTCATAAACGTCGTATTTCTGCACTCGGGCCCGGAGGTTTGAGCAGGGAGCGTGCAGGATTTGAAGTTCGTGACGTACACTATTCTCACTACGGCCGTCTTTGTACCATTGAAACTCCGGAAGGACCGAATATCGGATTGATCTCTACACTTTGTGTACATGCTAAAATTAACGAAATGGGTTTCATCGAAACTCCTTATCGTAAAGTGCATGAGGGACATGTGGATATGAAAAAAGTGTATTTCCTAAGTGCAGAAGAAGAAGATACAGCAAAAATAGCACAGGCAAATGCGCCTCTTGATGAAAATTCTAATTTTATTTATGATAAAGTGAAATCACGTGAAACTGGTGATTTTCCAATTCTTGAAAAGAGTGAAGTAGAATATATGGATGTAGCTCCAAATCAGATTGTTGGTTTGAGCGCTTCATTAATTCCATTCCTTGAACATGATGATGCCAACCGTGCATTGATGGGTTCAAACATGCAACGCCAGGCAGTTCCATTGATTTTGCCTCAAGCACCAATTGTAGGAACAGGTTTGGAAGCAAAAGCGGCACGGGATGCAAGAATACAGATTCATGCAGATGGTGATGGAGTTGTAGAATACGTAGACGCAAACGAAATTCATGTTCGTTATAACAGGAGCCATGCTCAAAAGATTGTAAGCTTTGAGAACGACCTCATTGTTTATAGACTGACTAAGTTTATTAAAACCAACCAAAGTACCTGTATTAATCTTCGTCCGGCGGTGAAGAAAGGCCAGGTAGTAAAAGCAGGCGATTTCTTAACAGAAGGATATGCTACCAAAGATGGTGAATTAGCTTTGGGACGTAATTTGAAAGTGGCTTTCATGCCGTGGAAAGGTTACAACTTTGAAGATGCGATTGTTATCAGTGAAAAGGTGGTAAAAGAAGATTTATTTACTTCTATTCATATTGATGAATTTGAACTTGAAGTTCGTGATACAAAATTAGGTGAAGAAGAATTGACACCTGATATTCCAAATATCAGTGAGGAAGCTACAAAAGATTTGGATCAAAATGGTGTAATCAGGGTAGGAGCTCATGTAAAAGAAGGAGATATTATTATTGGAAAAATTACTCCAAAAGGTGAAAGTGATCCTACTCCGGAAGAGAAATTATTGCGTGCCATTTTTGGTGATAAAGCAGGTGATGCAAAAGATGCTTCTTTGAAAGCTCCAAGTGGAACTGAAGGTGTGGTAATTGATAAAAAGTTGTTCCAACGTGCGAAGAAAGATAAGAATGGTAAAGCAAAAGAAAAGGGTGTTTTAGAGAAAATTGATAAAACGCATGAAAAGAATGAAGCTGATTTACTCGAATTGTTGATTAGTAAACTGTTGACCTTATTGAAAGATAAATCGTCAGCCGGGGTAAGTAATAATTTTGGTGAAATGCTAATTGGTAAAGGTGCGAAATTCACTGCAAAAAACCTGGGGAACATTGATTATCAGAATGTAAATCCTTTGGGATGGACAGGTGAAGCGAAAACTGATGATTACATCAATATTTTATTACACAATTACAATATTAAATACAACGAAGAGTTAGGAAGGTATAAAAGAGAGAAATTTAATATTTCAATTGGTGATGAATTGCCCGCAGGTGTATTAAAACTTGCTAAAGTATATCTTGGTGTAAAACGTAAGTTGAAAGTGGGAGATAAGATGGCAGGTCGTCATGGAAATAAAGGAATTGTGGCGAAAATCGTTCGCCAGGAAGATATGCCTTTCCTTGAAGATGGAACTCCGGTAGATATCGTTCTGAATCCATTGGGTGTGCCAAGTCGTATGAACCTTGGACAGATCTATGAAACTGTTCTTGGCTGGGCTGGTGAGAAGTTAGGAAAGACTTACGGAACGCCAATCTTTGACGGTGCTTCAGTAGAAGAAATCGCCCAGGAAATAGAAAAAGCAGGACTTCCAACATTTGGACATACCTATTTATATGATGGAGAAACAGGTGAGCGTTTTGACCAGAAAGCAACCGTCGGAATTATCTATATCATTAAGTTGCACCACATGGTTGATGATAAGATGCATGCACGTTCTATCGGGCCATACAGTTTGATTACTCAACAACCTCTTGGTGGTAAAGCTCAATTTGGTGGACAAAGATTTGGTGAAATGGAAGTGTGGGCATTGGAAGCTTACGGAGCATCTAATATATTACAGGAATTGCTGACATTGAAGTCTGATGATATTATCGGAAGAGCAAAAACTTATGAAGCGATTGTAAAAGGTGATAATATTCCAAGGCCAGGTGTACCAGAATCATTCAATGTATTGGTTCATGAATTAAGAGGTTTGGGATTGGATCTGCAGTTTGAATAAAACCATAGCTCCAAAAGGGAGCTGAAGCAAAGAAATATTTACAACAACAAAATTCCAAAACCCCTTCATGGGGTTTTGGATAAATTAAAAAATATATGCAAAAAAAAGAAAATCGTCCGCGTCCTACGTTTTCTCAAATAACCATTGGTCTTACTTCTCCAGACTCTATTCTTGAAAGGAGTTACGGCGAAGTTTTGAAACCTGAAACAATCAACTACCGTACTTACAAACCAGAAAGAGACGGTTTATTTTGTGAAAGGATTTTTGGGCCTGTTAAAGATTACGAATGTGCTTGCGGAAAATACAAACGTATCCGGTATAAAGGAATCGTATGTGACCGTTGTGGTGTGGAAGTAACTGAAAAGAAAGTTCGTCGCGAAAGAATGGGACACATTAAATTGGTAGTTCCTGTGGTTCATATCTGGTATTTCAAATCACTGCCGAATAAAATTGGATACCTTCTTGGAATGAGTTCTAAAAAATTAGAGACTATCGTTTATTATGAAAGATATGTAGTAATACAAGCTGGTATCAGAACTGATAAAGGACAGAATTACGGCGATCTGTTGACAGAAGAAGAATATCTTGATATAGTTGACACGCTTCCAAAAGATAACCAGATGCTTCCTGATGAAGATCCGGATAAGTTTATCGCTAAAATGGGAGCTGAAGCTGTTCACGATATGTTACAAAGGATCGATCTTGATCAATTATCTTTTGACCTTCGTAATTCTGCTGCCAATGAAACTTCACAACAACGTAAAGCTGATGCATTAAAACGCCTTAGCGTAGTTGAAGGTTTCCGCGATGCAAATACAAGAATTAACAACCGTCCGGAATGGATGGTAATGCAATATATTCCGGTAATTCCACCGGAACTTCGTCCATTGGTTCCATTGGATGGAGGCCGTTTTGCCTCTTCAGATTTGAATGATCTTTATCGCCGTGTTATTATCCGTAATAACCGTTTAAAAAGATTATTGGAAATTAAAGCGCCTGAAGTGATCCTCAGAAATGAGAAACGCATGCTGCAGGAAGCAATAGATTCACTGTTTGATAATTCACGTAAATCCAATGCTGTAAAAGCAGAAGGTGGACGCGCATTAAAATCGTTAAGTGATGTATTGAAGGGTAAACAAGGTAGGTTCCGTCAAAACCTTTTGGGAAAACGTGTTGACTACTCAGGTCGTTCTGTAATTGTTGTAGGACCTGAACTGAAAATGCACGAATGTGGTTTGCCAAAAGATATGGCTGCTGAATTGTTCAAGCCATTTATCATTCGCAAACTCATTGAAAGAGGGATTGTAAAAACAGTGAAAAGTGCAAGGAAATTAGTAGATAAAAAAGAAGCGATTATCTGGGATATTCTTGAAAATATTTTGAAAGGACATCCAATCATGCTGAATCGTGCCCCAACATTGCACAGGTTATCTATCCAGGCATTTCAACCTAAATTAATTGAAGGAAAAGCAATTCAGTTGCACCCGTTAGTAACGACAGCATTCAACGCCGACTTTGACGGTGACCAAATGGCTGTGCACGTTCCATTGAGCAGTGCGGCAATATTGGAAGCCCAGATGCTAATGCTTTCTTCTCATAATATTTTGAACCCTCAGAATGGTACTCCAATAACCCTTCCTTCACAGGACATGGTATTGGGATTGTATTACATTACCAAAGGGAAAAAATCTACAGAAACTGAACCTGTAAAAGGTGAAGGAAAGGTTTTTTATTCTCCTGAAGAAGTGATAATTGCTTATAATGAGCACAAGGTTGATCTTCATGCAGCTATCAAAGTAAAGGTGAACGTAAGGAACAATGATGGTTCACTTTCTAATAAATTGATTGAAACTACAGTTGGTAGAGTAATTTTTAACCAGCATGTTCCTAAAAATGCTGGATTTATTAATGCTTTACTTACCAAGAAATCATTGCGTGAAATTATTGGTGATATTATTAAATGGACAAACATTCCAACAACCGCTAAATTCCTCGATGACATCAAACAACTTGGTTTCAGAATGGCATTTAAAGGTGGATTATCATTCAATATAAATGACTTAATTATTCCTGATACTAAGGAATCAATGATTGAGAATGCTACAGGTGAGGTGGATGAAGTTTGGGATAATTACAATGCGGGTTTAATTACTAATAATGAAAGATACAATGGGATCATTGATATCTGGAGCCGTGTAGATACGCGTTTAACAGAAACTTTGATTCGTGAGTTAGCAGCAGATAAACAAGGATTTAATTCAGTTTACATGATGCTTGATTCCGGTGCCCGTGGTTCTAAACAACAAATCAAACAGTTGGCAGGGATCAGGGGATTGATGGCTAAACCTCGTAAATCAGGAAGCACAGGAAGTGAAATTATTGAAAACCCGATTCTTTCCAACTTTAAAGATGGACTGAATGTGTTGGAATATTTCATTTCTACCCACGGTGCACGTAAAGGTCTGGCAGATACAGCGTTAAAAACAGCCGACGCAGGTTATCTTACAAGAAGATTAGTTGACGTTGCCCAGGATGTTGTGATCAATGAAGAAGATTGCGGAACTTTAAGAGGTATTACCGTTTCTGCATTGAAAGATAATGAAGATATTATTGAACCATTATACGACCGTATATTAGGACGTACATCGTTACATAATGTTTACGATCCCGTTTCTGATGAATTGTTGGTTGAGGCAGGTACAATTATCAATGAAGATGTAGCAAGTGCTATTACTGAGGCCGGAGTTGAGAGCATGGAAATTCGTTCTGTTCTTACTTGTGAAAGCCGTCGTGGTGTTTGCGTAAGATGTTATGGTAAAAACCTTGCTTCCGGATATACAGCTCAGAAAGGTGATGCAGTAGGAATTATTGCTGCTCAATCAATTGGTGAGCCAGGAACACAGTTGACACTTCGTACATTCCACGTGGGTGGTGTGGCAGGTTCTGCTTCCGTAGAATCTACATTAACTGCCAGGTTTGATGGTACAATTCATTTTGACGGATTACGTACTGTTGATGCATTGAATAATGCAGGTGAAAAAACAAAAGTAGTTATCGGACGTACCGGTGAAGTTAGGATCATGGATGTTAAAAATGATCGTTTATTGATTAACAATAACGTTCCTTATGGTTCTACTTTAAATGTAAAAGACGGACAGAAAGTAACTAAGGGAGATGTGATCTGCACATGGGATCCGTTCAATAATGTAATCGTTTCTGAAATTGATGGTGTTATTAAATTTGAAAATATCATTGAAGGTGTTACTTATCGTGAAGAGGCTGATGAACAAACCGGACACAGGGAGAAAGTGGTGATCGAAACAAAAGATAAAGCACGTATTCCTTCCATGATTGTTGAAGGCAAAAAAGAATCAAAATCATATAACCTTCCAGCCGGCTCTCATATTACAATGGAAGAAGGCGAAGATGTAAAAGCCGGACAGGTTGTTGTGAAAATACCTCGTGTATTAGGAAAGTTAAGAGATATAACCGGTGGTTTGCCACGTGTAACAGAATTGTTTGAAGCAAGGAACCCGGGAAATCCGGCTGTAGTTTCTGAAATTGATGGTGTGGTTTCTTTCGGTAATATCAAACGTGGTAACCGTGAAATCATTGTTGAAGCAAGAGACGGTGTTGTAAAGAAATATTTAGTTCCTCTTACAAGACAGATTCTCGCTCAGGACGGGGACTTCGTGAAAGCCGGTACTGCTTTATCAGACGGTCAAATTGCTCCGGCTGACATTCTTTCTATTAAAGGACCGTTTGCAGTTCAGGAATATGTAGTGAATGAGATCCAGGAAGTGTATCGTTTGCAGGGTGTAAAAATCAATGATAAACACATTGAAACTATCGTTCGCCAAATGATGAGAAAAGTGACAATTGAAGATGCGGGTGATACTAAATTCCTCGAAGGTGATACTGAAGACAGATTTGATTTCAATACTGAAAACGATTGGATCTTTGATAAAAAAGTGGTTACAGAATCAGGTGAAAGCACTAAAATGCGCCCAGGCAAGATTGTCACTTTGAGAGAAGTAAGGGAAGAAAATTCTATTCTTCGTCGTGCAGACAAAAAACTGGTTGAATACCGTGATGCACGTCCTGCCACCTCTTCACCATTGTTGCTCGGTATTACAAAAGCGTCTTTGGGAACACAGAGCTGGATCTCTGCTGCTTCATTCCAGGAAACGACGAAAGTATTATCCTCTGCAGCAATCCAGGGAAAAACAGACACAATGCTTGGCCTGAAAGAAAATGTTATTACAGGGCATCCAATACCAGCAGGTACAGGTTTGCGGGAATTTGAAAACATGATCGTTGGTAGCAAGGAAGAATATGAATTACTGATGACTACAAAAGAAGCAATGGCATTTGATGAGGAAGAATAAATAGTCATTAAGTAAAATAAATAAAAAAAGGAGTAAGAGTAATCTTGCTCCTTTTTTTATTTTCTCATTATAGAAATTGCAATCATATTTTTATTTCTTTTCGTTGAATTTTTCAAATGGTGAGTTAGTTTTACATTAATTATTTTTGAAAATCTAAACGATTCAAATGACTTTAAAATCGATCTTAAAACAAAATCAATATTTTTTTATTGGATACTTTTTTCTGGTTTTAATTGCTGCTTTCGTTTGGATATTTTTTTCAAAACCTGATGGATTTATATTATTAAATCCATACCATACTAAATTTTTAAATGTACTATTCATAACCCTTACGATCATTGGCGATGGAATTTTTTCAGTGGTCTTATCGGTAATTTTATTTCTTTTTAAAAAACGATACCTGAGCCTGATGGTCTTTACGAGCTTCGCACTTTCTGGAATTTTTACTCAAATTTTAAAGATGCTAATTTCAGAAGCCCGGCCGGGATTGTTTCTTGCAAAAACTAATTATCCTTACTTTATTGAAAATGTTACTTTGCATAATTTTCATTCTTTTCCATCAGGCCATTCCACATCGGTTTTTGCGCTTGTAGCCATTTTAAGCTTCGCACTTAAGAATAAAAATTATTCAATTCTTTTTCTCCTGATTGGAGTATTGGTTGGATATAGCCGGATTTACCTCGGACAACATTTTATTACTGATGTTGCTGTGGGAAGCATAATCGGGGTTCTCTTTGCTGTTATCTGCTGGATGTTTTTTGATAAATATTTCAAAAGAATTTCTGAAATTAAGTCATAAACTTTTTAATGAAATTAAGGCCCTTTATACTCCGGTTCGTCTAACTGCACCACTCTTTTATTTTGCCTTTTGATCATGATCATATTCAATACTTCAACGATAAAAGAAAAGGCCATCCCAAAATAGATATAATTTTTCAGATGCAGCTCTTCAGCTTTTTCTGCAGCCCAACCTTCAATGACAAGGCTCAAACCAATCATAACGAGGAATGAAAGTGCAAGCATTTTAAACGTCGGATGTTTGTGAATAAAAGCAGCGATGTAGGGACTAAAGGAAAACATAATGATCATGGCAATTATGACCGCCGCAATCATAATTTCCACGTGTTTTGCTGTTCCACCTGCTGTTATAACACTATCAAAAGAAAATACAAGATCTACCAAAACAATCTGGAAGACCGCCTGAAAAAATCCCAGGGATTTTGTTTTTGGCTTTACAGCATTTGGATCCTCGCCCTCAAGTTTTTGATGGATTTCATGCACTGATTTGTAAATAAGAAATATACCTCCAACCAACATAACAAGACTTGCAAGATCAAATCCTTTATTAAAAACGGTAAACAACGCTTTCCCTTTCTGAGCGAGCAACCAACCAAGCCCGATCAATAAAATACTTCTCACTATTGAGCCCAGAATTACCCACGCAAGCCTTGCTTTTTTATGTTTATCCTCAGGCAGGCGATTAATGATAATGCTGACGAAAATGACATTATCAACTCCGAGAATAATTTCAAGAATAACAAGAACAAAAAAACTGATGATACTATCTGTAGTAAATAAATGCGTCATTGATATCTTCTTTTATTTTATTTTACTTCCAAAACCTTGTCAACAATATATTTCGTTTCTCCCCGCCATGGAAGCTTTGATAATTTTTGTTTATAATGAACACGTATATCACGGCCTTCCAGTTTTAATAATGAATCCGCAACAGCATCATCATCAACAGAGAAATCCCACATGTAATTCATCATCATTGATCCGTTTGCTGCGTTGGTCACACCTCCTAAATTCATTTCTCCTTCATAAGTTTTAAAAATAAAACCTTGTTTTGAGAATTTAATTAATCTTCCCGCCCGGTTTCCTTCGCTATAGGTAAATGAATAACGAGCGACCAAAAAAATAATAAAAAAAACAACAATGATCCCGAGGATGGGTATAACGTATTTTTTCATCAAAATAATTTTCACAAACTTAAACATTCCATAGACAATTAGTCCATTCTATCAACGGTAAAAAGCAGCGTAAAAGAAGTTGTAAATTGCGGAGATTTTTGGATAGAATTTAAAACAAAAAATATTTATGAATATTGGAATTGTTTGTTACCCAACTTTTGGAGGTAGCGGAGTTTTGGCAACAGAATTAGGGAAAGCATTAGCAGAAAAAGGTCATAATATTCACTTTATCACTTATCAACAGCCCGTCAGACTAGGCGGATTTCACACTAATATTTTTTATCATGAAGTAAGTGTTCCTGCTTATCCGTTATTCGATTATCCACCTTATGAGACGGCTCTGGCCAGCACAATGGTAGATGTAATTACCAATCATAAAATTGATTTGTTGCATGTTCATTACGCAATTCCACATGCCTCTGCCGCTTACATGGCAAGGCAAATACTTTTGAAAGAAGGTTTAAATATTCCTGTCATCACAACTCTGCATGGAACAGACATTACTTTGGTCGGGAGAGATAAAACTTATTCACCTGTTGTCACATTTTCAATGAATGAAAGTGCTGCCATTACTGCTGTTTCAAAGAATTTGCGTGATGAGACTTACAAGAATTTCAAAATGGAAAAAGACATAGAAGTGATCTATAATTTTGTGGATGCAAAACGTTTTAATAAAAAACCGGTCACCCCTTTTAAGCAATTAATTGCTCCCAATAATGAAAAGATATTATTGCACGCTTCCAATTTCAGGAAGATAAAAAGAGTGCAGGATGTCGTGCACATTTTTGAAAAAGTGAATAAAGCAATTCCTTCTAAATTGCTGTTTGTTGGTGATGGTCCTGAACGTTCTTTTATCGAAGACCTTTGCCGTAAAACATGCGCTAGAACCGATATCCGATTTTTAGGAAGGCAGGAAGAGATGGAAGAAATTCTTGCAATTTCTGATCTTTTTATTTTACCAAGTGAGTATGAAAGTTTTGGACTCGTAGCGCTGGAAGCTATGGCAGCATCAGTTCCTGTAATTTCGACAAATGTGGGAGGATTGCCGGAAATTAATATTAATGGAGTCACCGGATTTTTAAGTAAGGTCGGTGATGTAGATGATATGAGCAATAATATTATTAAAATTCTTTCCGATGAAAAGTCTTTTTCAAAAATGAAAAAGAATGCACTCGCACAGGCGATGAAATTTGATATTCACAACATCGTTCCGCAATATGAAAATTTGTATAAAAGAATTCTGGAAGAAAGAGTGTAATATTTTTCATTCCTTCAGTGTTAAATACTTTTATTTTTTAAATTAATGACCAACCGGCAGATATTTTTAAATCACATTGGCCAAACATCACCAAGCCCCCTTGCACTAGAAATAATCCGCGCAAGTGGAAGTAAATTATTTGACATCAACAACAAGGAATACATTGATCTGATTGGAGGTATTAGCGTTTGCAATATTGGTCATGGAAATCAAAAAGTAATTGATGCAATAAAAACCCAGGCAGAAAATTTTATGCATGTAATGGTAAATGGCGAATTGGTTTTATCGCCGCAAACAGCTTATGCAAAATTGCTAACTGATCATTTACCTGCTTCACTTAATTCTGTTTTTTTTACTGCCTCCGGAACAGAAGCTACAGAAGGTGCAATGAAATTGGCTAAGCGTTTCACAGGAAAAATGCAAATTGCCGCTTTCATAAATTCTTATCATGGTAGCACGCAAGGATCACTGAGCATTATCGGTGATGAATATTGGCGAAATGCTTACCGGCCTTTGTTACCGGATATTTTGCATCTTAATTATAATTCTTTTGATGCGCTTGAAGTAATTACTTCTAACACTGCTTGTGTGGTTGCAGAAACAATCCAGGCTGAAGCAGGTGTGATTGTTCCGGATAAAAATTGGTTACAAGCTTTAAGAAAAAAGTGTACAGAAACAGGAACATTACTTGTGTTGGATGAGATTCAATGCGGTTTCGGACGTAATGGAACTTTATGGGCTTTTGAGCAATTTGATGTAGTGCCGGATATTTTATTATTGGGAAAAGCGCTTGGTGGAGGCATGCCCTTAGGTGCTTTCATTGCAGATAAAAAAATGATGGATTCTCTTACTAATAATCCTGTTCTTGGGCATATTAATACATTTGGAGGACATCCGGTTTGCTGTGCTGCAGGAAATGCTGCCATGCAATTTTTATTAGACCAAAATATTATTGAAAATGTTTCTGAAAAGGAAAAATTGTTTCTTGACAACCTGCAACATGAAAAAATAAAAAAAGTTAGAAGCCGTGGATTAATGATTGCTGTTGAATTTGACAGCTTCGAACAAAATAAAAAAGTGATTGATGGCCTTTTGGAAGAAGGTGTTTTTTCTGACTGGTTTTTGTTTGCCCCTCAATGTTTGAGAATTGTTCCACCATTAATTATTACTCCGGATGAAATAATAGAAGCTTGTGATCTAATAAAAAAAGTGGTTTCACATTTGTAATGTTTTAAAATAAGCAACAAAAAATAATGAGAGTTATCAAATCCTTTGCCTGCGCTTTTGATGGTTTAAAAGATTGTCTTCTGCATGAAAAGAATTTCAGAATTCAATATGTAATTGCTTTAATCGTAATTATTGCCGGGTTATTTTTTTCACTATCAGCCACAGAATGGATGATTATTTTCCTGTGCTTCTCGGTTGTTTTAAGTTTTGAAATTATCAATTCTGCAATTGAAAAATTATGTGATCTTGTTTGCCCGGATTTTAATCTCACGATCAAAAAAGTAAAAGATATGTCAGCATCTGCTGTTTTATTTTCAGCAATTATTTCCTTTATTATTGGTTGTATTATTTTTTTACCAAAGATAATTTCTCTTCTTTATTATCATTGATTTTAAAAATCAACGCCCATACTAAAATACATAATTGGCTTTCCCCTGAAAAATCCATTCATAGGCCAGCCTGCGTCAAATTTTAAAAAATATCCTAATAACGTGCTTCTGGCACCAAATCCATATCCCCCGAGGAATGGTCCTATTCCTGGCGCTTTCAGATGAACAGAAACTGTTGGCTCAAGTTGATTTACATAGGTAATGGAAGGACGGGCGAGCTTATTATAAGATCCGTTCCAGGCAGTTCCTAAATCAATAAATTGAATTAATTGGAAATTCCTGATGAAGGCATTATTTATCGGTTTACTGAAAAAAGTAGTGAATACTGGCAGCCGGAACTCACTATTAATAACGGTTGCATTATTTCCATTTGCCGCATTTTGAATAAATCCGCGAAGGTTGACAGCAAGGCTTTGAAATGCATAATTCTGGTCAGGTGCCGGTTGATTGGCACCATTAAAATATCGGTAACTACCATCGCTTTTTTGATTATCACCAAACATGAACCAATTATCAATTCCGCCGAGGTAATAAATTAATTTTTGATTGCCCCAGCTGAAATCTCCTGCAACTCTTCCGGCCCAAATAAAGTTTCTGTAGATCGGATAATATGCTCTTGCGTCAAAACCAAAATTGAAAGTATTTTTCCCTTCAAGATGTTGCGGATTGTTTAATTGGGTATTGACATCTATATATGCCTTATAACGGATACCATTCCAGATATTTTGAACCGGATTTAAGGTATTGTCATACACATATTCCAAATGCATCAAACCATAGGTTTTCGATTGCGCAGGTGCAAAAAGTGAATACTGGTCGATTCCACTTATAACAACATTGTCTCTTCTAACCCCAAGATTCATTCGTACACTTCTCGCCTCATCAAAAGGATATGAAATCGTTCCCTGGTATAAGTTTGAATATACTTTTCCGGGATAATAATTGGTGCTGTCACCAAATGAAACCTGTTGTACATTACGGTAATACATCAATCCCCAATCTACTCGTTTTCTCAAATTAGAAAACTGGAACAACCAATCATTATCCTTTAAATTAGTAGAAATTCTAAAACCACCGGATATTTTAATGTCTTCCATAATATCGGCAGTACCAAGATTTACAATTCCATTTAATCCATTGTTAGAAGAAAGTGTAACCGGTCCCGAGCCTCCCTGGTAAATCTGGTATCTTGTGCCGAGAACATTATTATTAAATCCTGCAATTACATAATCTGCTGCAAATTTTAATGGTTTGTAAGGATACAAACGGGCATTTGATAAAACAACGGATTCGTCAACCGGTTGTGGATTATTGAGTTCCGAAATTTCTGCACTGTCTTTTTTTTCAGGTTTAAATTCGTGTTGAAAAATATCTTCCTGTTGTGAAATGGCAGGAGGAGCTTCAATTTCTGCACCGGATGATATTCTACTTTGTTCCATCAACCGTTTCATATATGCTGTGGCCCGCGCACTTACGTTTCTCCTTTTTAAGGTATTCTCATCAATTTTTAACCTGAACAATATTTTATCATCGCTTTGCCGTGTTACTTCACTTACCTGGTGATTCTCTCCAGCTTCTCTTGTTTCCAAAATGCTACTTGCATAATTGGTTAAAGGAAAGACATAAGCTGAATCATTGGAAATAGAAACGACCGCAACTGAATCCACATCCTGTTTATTCATTGCTTTTAATGTTGAATCTACTTCTGCATAACTTGGATTTCTCAAAATTTCATCTCCGATTAAAACCATTGTGTCAAGGCCTGCTTTTGTTGTGGTAAAAAATCCGGCATACCTGTTTACAATGCCGTTCAAATCGCTGATAAAAGTAAAGTGGTTGTTGTTGTAGGGAGAAGGATAACGTGCATCACCAAACTTTAGATTTGTTAACTGCGAAATCTGGTTGAGCGCTGCCTTGTTAGTTGCAAAATCTGTAATCAGAAAAATATTATATCGATTATTCAACAAGGAAGTATCTGCTCCTTTTGCCTTTGCAGAGGGCCGGTTACTTGAAAAGATAATTCCTGTTTTTCCAGGAAAAGAAACAAAAGAAGGGTCGAGATCATCATAAACATCATCTGTCACCTGTTTCACTTTTTCATTTTCAATATCATAAGTGTAAATATCAGAATGTCCATTTTTTACTGCACTGAAAAGTAACGTACCACTTGTCATTGCATATTTCATATCCTCCACCTGGTCGAAATAGTTTGTCAAATCTCTTTTGTAAGGTTTCACCCTGGTAATCACATCATAGACAAAAAGTTTCAGCCTTCCTTCCTCTTCATAAAGTACTGAAAGCCTTTGTCCTTTTGGATCCCAGGCCATCATTGGATAATTCGGATTAATGGCATTTTCATACGTTTTTACACCAAACTTTAAAAGTGTTTTGTCTTCGCCATCTATATTCAGCAATAATTTATACTGGCCTTTTTTATATTGAACAACAGCAAAATCACCACTGCGTTTATTTGGATTTACGTTAAAATGGAAATAATTAATTCTCTTTCCAATTGTATATTCTGTAACCTCGTTTCCTTTAGCATAATTTTTCCTGTGGCTAATGTCCTGTTCATATTTTTCCTCCTCAAATTCCATAAAATTAGCAAGCACATCTTTAAATTTCTTTTGCTTGGTCACCTGTTGTGAAGCGCGTTTTAAACTTTTATAAACCCTTGCCAGGTACAACAAATAGGAAGTGTTTTCCTTCTTATATTTTTCTTCTATGTAATACCAGAACGCATGTCCTGCAAGCAATGGCCTTTCAAAAGCAAATTGGTAAAAGTTATTGTATTTCCCACTAAGCATCTCACTTTTCAAATCATTGTCAAGTTCGGTGCTCCAGTTTTGTCCTACATAAGCTACATATCCGTCAATCAGCCATTGAGGAAGATCAAGCAGAGCCGCATTACCTGCTACCTCTCCAAGATCTTCACCAAATAAAACATTTTGAACTAAAATTCCGGCAATTCCTTCTCGAATCTGGCGTCGTAAATCTGCATGATTTCCGTTGAAGTAAACGATCATTTTATTATTAACCAGCTTAGTCACGCCGCCTGCATTTTGCCAATCCTGTCCAAGCCCGATGTTGCTTTGCTTCATGTCGTCAAACGTGTTGTAAATCACAATATTGGCCCGCCGTTGCAAACTATATTCAACGAATTTTTCAATTCCTGGTAGTTCTTCTTCGGCCACCTGTGCAACAAATTTTCCAAGTTCCTGGCCATCCTGGTTAAAATAACAATTGAAGTTCTGAGTTTGATAATATTGCCATTTGAATTTTTTAAACTGCAAACGATTTTTTCCAAACTGCACGGTGCTCACCTGTGCTCCGGCCAAACCCACTGCAAATAAAAAAAGTGAAAAGAGAAATATTTTTTTGTAGATTGATTTCTTGTGATCTTGCATTTGCTTTACATTATAGTCGGTCTAAAATTAATCGTTTCATCTTAATCAATAAAATGAATTTATTGATTCAATCCTTATCTGATGTTTCAAATAAAACTTTTTACATTTAATCCTGTCCAGGAAAACACTTATCTACTTTATAATGAACAGAATCAATGTATTATTATTGATCCCGGCTGTTATTTTGACGCTGAAAAGGAAGAACTGAAATCATTTATAACCCTTCACAAATTACAGCCCAAAATTTTATTAAATACTCATTGCCATCTGGATCATGTATTTGGCAATAAATTTATTGCAGAAGAATATAAATTAACGTTAAATACCCACGTTCTCGAAAAAGAAGTTTTGGAATTGGCACCTGCTTCCGGTTTAATGTTTAATCTTCCTTTTGACAATTACCAGGGAGAAGTGATTTATTTAAAGGAAGGAGATTTTGTTTTTTTAGGGGAAGATAAATTGGAAGTAATTCATGCACCTGGCCATTCTCCCGGAAGCATTTGCTTTTACTGCGAAAAACAGAATTTTATTATTGGAGGTGATGTGCTCTTTCAAAATAGTATTGGCCGTACGGATTTGCCTTATGGCAATCATGAACATTTGATAAAAAGTATAAGAGAAAAGCTATTTAAACTTCCGGTAAATGTAAAAGTTTATCCGGGGCACGGTCCTGAAACTACAATAGGAAATGAAATAAAAGAAAATCCCTTTTTACAAGATTAAACGTTCGTTTGTTTCATTTAAAAAGGGATTTTTTTTAAAATCAATTTCTATGAATTCGCTTTCAATTCCGCGAAATATTTATGAAAATAGGGAATTGTTTCTATTCCTTTATTAAAATTGACAATCCCATATTTTTCATTTGGTGAGTGAAGGTTATCACTGTCAAGGCCGAAGCCCATAAAAATAATTTTTACCCCTAATTCTTTTTCGAGAATCGTACAAATTGGAATGCTTCCGCCGCCGCGAACAGGAACAGGAGTTTTTCCAAATGTTGTTTCAATGGCTCTTGTTGCTGCGCTATATCCCATGCTGTCGATCGGCGTAAGATACGGCTCACCTCCATGATGTTCAAAGGCTTTTACGGTAACTGAAGAAGGAGCAATTGACCTAAAATAATCAATCAATCTCTTTGTCATTTTTGCCGAAGTTTGATTTGGAACTAATCTTGCAGAAATCTTTGCTGTTGCTTTTGACGGTAAAACAGTTTTTGCGCCTTCACCTAAATACCCACCCCAGATTCCATTGACTTCTAAAGTAGGCCTGATGCCTGTTCGCTCGTTTGTTGTAAAACCTTTTTCACCCCATAATTCTTTAATTCCAATTTCATTTTTATACTGATTTTCATCGAAAGGAGCTTCGGCCATTAACGCTCTTTCTTTTGCCGAAACTTCAACTACTTCGTCATAAAATCCTGGAATAGTTATATGGTTATTTTCGTCGTGACAACTTGCAATCATTTTTGCTAAAACAGTGATCGGATTGGCAACCGCACCACCGTATGTGCCACTGTGTAAATCTCTTTCAGCGCTGGTCACTTCAACTTCTATATAGGATAAACCGCGTACACCCACATCCAAAGAAGGAGTTTCCAAACTCAACATTGAACTGTCGCTTATCAGGATTACGTCAGCTTTTAAAAGCTCTTTATTTTGCTCTACAAATTTCCCAAGGTTAGGTGAACCAATTTCTTCTTCACCTTCAATAATAAATTTGATATTGGTAAACATAGTGTTTGTTTTCACCATCGTTTCCAATGCTTTCAGATGCATGAAAAACTGTCCTTTATCATCAGCGGAACCACGGGCATATACTTTTCCATCTCTTATTACCGGCTCAAAAGGGTTGCTGTGCCACAGTTCAAGCGGTTCTGGCGGTTGTACATCATAATGCCCGTAAACTAAAACGGTAGGCTTGTTTTTATCAATAATTTTTTCAGCATATACTACAGGAAAGCCATCTGTTTGCATAACTTCTGCTTTGTCAGCACCTGAAGCAAGAAAAATTTTCTTCACTGCCTCTGCACATTTTATCATATCACTGTTGTGCTCTTTTTTTGCACTTACTGATGGAATGCGAAGTAATCCCATCATTTCATCCAGAAATCTGTCTTTGTTTTTTTCCTGAAATTCTTTCCATTCTTCCATATAGAAACTACATTTTTTTTAAGTGAATCAGGCGAATATAAATCATTTTAAAAGGATGTGTTATAAGAATTAAAAATAACTGAAATCGTAAATTTTTCTTATAAAATATTTGGTTTTAAATGTAAGGTTTCTTTACATTTGCAACAGATTGCTTTTCAATTTATCAGCCTTTGTTTTAGTTGTATCGTATGGATGCTTCTATTGCAAAGGCTGAGTCAATTATGAGAATTTGGTAACGTTTACCAAGAGAAAAAATAATTCAGTTTTATTTTTCAAAGCTGCTTTTCTATTTCCAAAAGGAAACTTTTTGCAGCCCAACTCTCAGGTTTTTTAAGAGGCGATAATAATATTCTTTATTAAATAATTGGGAATCGTGCATCGCCTTGTAAGTAAGGAAAAAACCAACCGGCGAAAGAACAATTACAGGTAACCACATTCCAATAATCGGTACGAGAATATGGTCTTTTGTAAATTTTTCTCAAAAAATATTTAATAAATAAAAGATCATAAAAAACAAAAGTGCCATCACCAGGGGCAAGCCCAATCCACCTTTTCGAATGATAGAACCAAGAGGGGCGCCAATAAAAAATAAAACCAGGCAAGCGATTGAAAGGGATAATTTTTTATGCCATTCGATTTCATGTTGGGTGAAATCATCTGTTTGACTTTTGTAATCCACGCTCGCCATTTGTAAAACATTTCGCGCGTTACTTACTTCAGAAATAGTTTGATTATAAACGATGGTTTGTAAACTATCAGGAATGATTGCATCGAAACTTGAAACTTTTTTTGCAGGTATCTTTTCTTTTGCAATCGCTATTTCTTTTTTCGGAGCAATGGTGTCTTTGAATTTTTGATACCTGACATAGGAAGCCAACAAAGTTTTGTTTCTTTTAAAAAGAGAATCCGGAACTTTTTTTAATGAATCAAGATCCACATTTATCTGGCGCATGGTTTTCATGCGAATATTGTTCATAAAAAGACTATCAGAAGTTTTCTGAAGATTCAGCTGGCTCAGGTCAAAAAGTTTGTTGTATTCTTTGAAACCAAGATTGATAAATTCATTTTTTGTCGAATTATAATTTCCATTTTCTTCATATCTGTTTCCATTTTCCAGTTTGAATTCGAGGAATTTTTTATCTGCTGTAATTGCCATTTTTCCACTTTCAGAAATAATGGTATTGTCCTGAACTCCGTTGGTTTGTTCGTAAATTAAAACGTTATGCAAAGTGCTTCTGTCCTTGTCTTTTTTATCGACTTTAATAGAAAAGCCACGAAAGCCATTATAAAAAACGCCATCCTTCAAATCGAATGCAGGACTTTTTTCATAAATGTCGTGATAGATTACTGCAAATTTTAAATTAGCAACTGGAGCGATGTAGTTGGCGAATAAAAATGCAACTCCGGAAAGAAGAATCGTAACAAGAAACAAAGGTCTCATAAATCGCAACAAGGAAATGCCGGAAGATTTAATGGCAACTAATTCAAAGTTTTCTCCCAGCTTTCCAAAAGTCATGATCGATGAAAGAAGGATGGCAATTGGCATTGCAAGTGTTACCAACGTCGCGCTTGCATAAATTAAAAACTTTGTAAGCGTTAACATATCCAAACCTTTTCCAACAAGGTCATCGATATATTTCCACAAGATCTGCATCATGAAAACAAACAGTGTAATAAAAAAAGTGGCTATAAACGGCCACACAAATGCTTTTAAAATTAGTTTGTCAAGTTTTTTAAACATCAGAAAATCGTGGAGTGTAAACTCTTTTGCTGTAAATTTCGATTATGAATAATGAAGCAAAAATACATCTTTCAACTGTTGAAATGGAATTGGTAAATAACACTGAATGGATATTTACAAAACAATTAATAATCAAAAAAGTATATCATCTTTTTGGCAGGTTGAATGAAATTTTTAAAAGAATTAACAATGAAGAAAGACAGTTTCTTCCTCTGCAATTACAAAATTCAAATGGCAAAATTAGTAAAGGAGAAAATTATAAAAGTCTTCCTTATGTGATCCTTGATTATCCGGCTATTTTTAATAACGAAAATATTTTTGCAGTAAGAACGATCTTTTGGTGGGGAAATTTTTTTAGTATATCTCTTCATTTATCGGGGCGCTTTAAATATGCACTGAATATTGCTTCTGCAATTCAATATTTAAAAGAAAGAAAATTTTTTGTGTGTGTGAATAAGACGCAATGGGAACATGATTATTCTCCATCCAACTTTGTTGACATCAATTATCTTTCAAAAGATGATATTGACCAATTGAATGAAAAAAGCTTCTTTAAGATTTCAAAAAAAATAGAATTAAGGAAATGGAATGAAGCTGAAATAATTTTAGAACAATATTTTCGTGAAATAATCAACTTAATAAAAATCAGCTTCCAAGACGATGAAATAGTTCTTTGACTTGTGTTTCCCAAAGCTGGCTCTGGTCTCTGATATCTTTCTTTTCTGCGAAATCATGAATGACTAAAATCGTTTGATTGGTTACTTCATACCTTTCAATATTGAATTCGAAAAATTCATCTTTCGGGGAATCTAACCAATGAAACCTTATTGTTTTATTTTCTTCCATATTTACCACTTCAGCCTGTTCAGCAGATCCTGACCATGAAAAAGTGAACAGACCATTTTCGTCTTCCACTTTATCAGCAAACCATTCCTGAAGCCCTGAAGAGGTAGAAAGAAACTCAAACAATATGGCAGGAGAACATCTTACCGGGTATTCAACAGTATATTTTATTTTCTTACTCATCGTAAATTTGATAAAGTCATTATCTGCAATAATAGAAAATAAATTAACTAACAAACAACATTTATCTTTTTTTTTGGTAATTTATTTTAGAAAAAAACTATTTTATACTCAAAAAAACTTTTTAGGTAAAAAAAATCAATAATATTTTTTTAAAACGCATACTACAATAAACACTTTTACGTTAGATATAGACAAAAAAGATTGAGAATAAAGAAGCTCTTGTCTTCTATCACTTAAATTACCTTTTTATGAGTATGCGATCATTGAAGATTTCAAAGTCAATTACCAATCGTGAAAGCGACAGTTTAGAAAAGTATTTACAGGAAATCGGAAGAGTAGAAATGATTAGTCCTGAAGAAGAAGTAGAATTAGGAAGATTGATAAAGACCGGCGATCAGCAAGCAATTGATAAATTAACTAAAGCGAATTTGCGCTTTGTCGTTTCGGTTGCAAAACAATACCAAAACCAGGGACTTTCGCTTCCTGATCTTATCAATGAAGGAAATCTTGGCTTGATAAAAGCGGCGCAGCGTTTTGATGAAACACGTGGATTTAAATTCATCTCTTATGGAGTGTGGTGGATTCGTCAAAGCATTATGCAAGCGCTTGCAGAACAATCAAGAATTGTAAGGTTGCCATTAAATAAAGTTGGGTTAACAGGCCGCATCAGCCGAACCTATTCACAACTGGAACAGGAATTCGAACGGGCTCCAACAACGGAAGAATTGGCTGATGCATTGAATATTGATTCTGAAGAAATCTCTGCAACAATGAGTGTAGCTTCAAGACATGTGAGCATGGATTCTCCAATAAATGATAGTGAAGATGGTACTCTAATCGATGTGTTGGTTAACGGGAATGCCGAAAGCGCTGATCGTCAAATCATGTTTATTGATTCTTTAAAACTGGAAATACAACGTTCATTAACCTTACTCACTCCGCGCCAAAAAGAAGTGATATGTTATTTGTATGGCATTGATGTCGAAGAAACATTAAGCCTTGAAGATCTAGGTGCAAAATATAATTTGACAAGGGAAAGAGTAAGACAAATAAAAGATAAAGCTCTCCAAAAATTAAAGTCTTTTTCCGGAACGCGGCTTTTGAAAGAATATATGGGTGTATAAAGTTTTTCGTGCCTTTTCATAATGTAAAGTGGATATCTTTTATAGATGTTCACTTTTTTATTTTCGTTCAATAAATTTTAGAATGGAATGTTGACCAAAACTTTAAAGTTCTTTCAGGAAGAAAGCAATAAACCAATTCATCTACTTTTGCAAAATGACTGAATATTTCAAAATTGGCAAACTGGTAGCGACTTTCGGATTGGATGGACAACTTGTATTGCAACATAGCCTTGGAAAAAAAACATC
>Ga0164242_10001933_pt1 | contig 24236 bp, 20 predicted proteins | sample OricomgcompostMG_FD_108783 | JGI IMG/M metagenome (GOLD analysis project Ga0164242, IMG submission 108783) | Miracle-Growth compost microbial communities from Emeryville, California, USA - Original compost - Miracle growth compost (MG) ...
CCACCGGAAGTGATTGTTGTCACAACCGAATCAATTTCACCCTGCACCTTTTGGAGTGCGGTGTGAGTGCGGTTAAGTTCCTCCTGGACAGGTGCCAAGTCTTTGGCTGAATTTAATCGTGCGCTCTGCAAAGCCAGAGCCACGGTATCCTCCGACTCAACCAAATTTTTAATGCGATCTACCATCCACGCTTCTGCAGTCTTTGCTAATATGCGATTGGCGTGATCGCAGTCTTTACCGTATTTGCGGTATTGAGAACATACATAATGATGGATGTAAGATTCGGTGCGTCGTGTCCCTCCAGCCTTGTGATAGACGTAATGTGGCGACATCGGCGAACCGCAATGTGCACAGAGAAGTAGCCCTTGCAAAGGATACACGCGACCGCATTTGTTCCACGTCACGCTCTTGGTTATCGGACTCTTTAATTGTGAACCCTGCTTGCGTTTCGTAACTTCACCAGGATTATTGGGATATTTTTGTGCCTTTTCACGGCGGATTATTTGAGCTCTTTCAAATAATTCCATTTTAATTATCGTTTCATGAGTCGCTTTGATGGTGTAATACTCTTCAAAGGCAGGGAGTTCTTGCCGGCCCTTGTTATGTCTATTAATTTCAATTTGGCCTATGTAACGGAGGTTGGTGAGCAAATCGCGAATTGTTCCCACTGACCATACGGCCTTGCCCATGGGAGATGCAATTTGATGTATTTTAAGCCAGTCCCTAACTGCAAAATCAGAGCGCGTTTCCACATACACGGAGAATATTTTCTGCACTGTGCTTTTACGATCAGGATCGACTACAAGCATCTTACTTTCTTTATCGAGAATAAATCCGAAGGGGACAATGCCGCCATTCCATAGTCCTTTTTCGGCGCGCTGGCGCATCTTGATGCGCACCTTTTCACCGGTTTGTTCACGATCATAGGCTTTTGCCCCCACAAGCATCATCTCCATAAAGCGCCCAGAGGCAGTATTGCGATCTGTGGGATCGTGGAGAGTAACGAAATCCACATGGTGCTTTCTGAACTCCGTGTCCAGAATGTAGAACTCACGACTGCGAGTTAATCGGTCATACCAAGTGCAAACGATCACATCAATTGCCTCAGTTTCAACCAGGTAACGCAGTTCTGTTAAGCCAGGACGTTTTAGACTTCCAGCACTAAATCCCTCATCACGAATCGCTTTAACGACCTGCCAGCCCTTAGCGCCACAATGAGACACCAATTCTTCAATTTGAGATTCGCAAGAAGGATAGTCACCTTTTGTCTGCTCCTGCGTGGAAACACGTGCATAAATGGCGGCGCGTTTAGTTGAATTTGAGATGGGAAAAGGCATATCTTTGTCATCCTTATAATGGTTATTTAGAGGTGTTCTCGCCATGCCGCTTTTTTACTACCCGGATGGCGATGTTGGCTAAAATTTCGGCTACGGCTTCCAAGCGTTGCTCGGGTGAAAAGTGTATTTCAAATTCTGAACGGCTGAGAGTTGGTTTTAGTTTATTATCTTGATCTGAATACGGCATACATCTAAATTACGGATTTTGCTTCTAACCAATTTTGTGCCTGAAGATTGTCTGCCCATTCACGACAGAATGTTGCCAGCTCGGCCTGCGCTTGTGGTCTAAAGGATTTGATCGATGTTCCATCAGGAGAAAGCTCTGCAACATTCGTAAATCCCAAAGGCGTTTGAGTAATTTGTATTGGCATCCACTCGTGATAACCGGTAAAAAAGACAATGTCCGGATCAGCCATCATGTCGCCATTTTGTGTGTAATAGTGGGCCACACTGATCAGATGTTCCCCAATTTTTTCGATGACCAAAGGCATGAGGCTGGGTTGTTCCAAGCGTAAGTAGGACTCAGGAGAGTTTAGATCGAATGCGTGTCTTTCTGCGATTGCGATGATGATTTTTTGCATTGATACGGCAGTTTTCATGTGACTATATAATTATCGTTAGCCCTATAATACTACAGCTTTACAAATTGTCAAGCAGTAGTACTATTTTCCCATCACTTTACAGGTTAGAATCGAAAATTTGTGGATTTTGTTTGTTATCATTTACGGCGCATTATTGGAGTTTTTATCGAAGTCATGTTACTTTAAGGGAAAATACGACAACACACTTCGCTTATAAATTCCAATGAAATCCCCCTATTTGAACGAAGAGTTTCTTACTCCAGATGACGTTGCCAAAATTAAGAAAGTATCCCGGCAAGCAGTTCACGATGCTATTAAAGCGGGTAAATTACCGTGCCACTATATCTTGGGACGGCGAGTAATTCGAAAGGCAGATCTCCGATTATGGCAGGTTATCGGGAGACGAAAGAACGGCCCACTTAGTGTAGCCCACAAAGCCAAAATCTCTCAATCTCAAAAACGGCGCTGGGCGAATGCTAATAGCAAATCGTAATTTAAAAGTTCTAATCAATCCGCAGTATGCTGCAAATATTTGCAAAGGCATGTAGCGAATAATTTTGTTGGACGATAGAGATCCAATCGCTACAAAAGTACTTTTGCAGGGTTATTGCCTGATTCCCTTTTTCCGTTTTCTGCAACCAACGCACGAGTCGCTCATGCTCATTTGGTGATAAAGTGACGTCCGGCTTAGTTCTGTATTCCTGTGCCAGCAATTGAAAGTTTTCAATGAACGATATTACTTCGGGCGAAATAATTGTTGAAGCGCGATTGTCTACCTGTATTTCTTTTGTTTCAGTTTCTTTTGTCGTGTTGGGTTTTCTGTCGGTAACGTGTTTGGTTTTTCGACTATTCACGCGAAAGGTTGATCCTTCGAGAATCGGAAGCTGTTCGCTTTTTCGATATTCACTTAATCCAATTTGATTTCGCCAGTATCCCGTCAGGCCATAATAAATACGACCATGATTTTTGCGTCGTTCTTGAGGTGCCCGCAATAATACGCCTTGCCTATTTTGTGTGATGATATAACCGCATTTGACAAGAGAATCAATTGCCGTTGCAATAGCTTCAGAATTGCGTCCGGTGCGTGCTTTAAGCTGCGAACGTGTTAACCAATCGCGGTCTTTACGAAGACCTGAAACGTCATCATACCAACCTAATGTCTGGCGCACCACGACACAAAGAATGCGCCATTGCGTATCTTTCAGACGCGGCATGACTTCATCAATGAGCACGTTGGGAAATGGCGTCGTATGGGTAAGTCCGCCACTAAAAGTACTTTTCATTACTCAGGCGGTAATATAAGCGGCGGCCCATCAATTTCTAATTGCATAACGTCATCGGACATTTCAATTTCAGGGAGTTCGAGTTCTTCTTCATCATTGTGTGTCGATTCGTCAACAATGGATTCACCACTGGATTTTTCTTCCAATACAAACCTTCGTTCACGAACAGCACGCGGCTCACTATAGCCGCCGTCAATGGCCGCTAATAAATAACCTGCGGGATTCTTGGCATGTCTGAATGGCAACCAATCTAATTGCTGGTCAATAACATCTGTGGCATAAGTTGCAACGACTTCAGTAGCTTGTTCCGTGGTTAATCCTGCGTTCTCCAGGCGCATACGCAATTTGCGCTGCTCATCTGTTTCAGATGTGTCTTGTCCCAATTGCTCTGCAACTATCCGTTCCACTTCGGCGCGGGGTGTCGCATAATGTTTTCGAGAGTTAGCGATAACACGTTGTCGTGAGTCTGTAACAATAGGCGAAGTCGGATACGGATCGGAGATTGTCAAATGTTCATATGCCACCAAGTGGGGATGAAGACTATAGGTGCATAATCCGCTTTCATGTTGAATTTCGGTAATGATATTTGTATCTTGAAAGCGAAACTCTGCAAGTCGGTGCATCCGATCTTTCACCAAATGCGAAGAAATGTGCATAGCGGAAGTTAGTATCGGCAATGAGGTGGAACAATTTCCTTCAGGTGAAAGGAACGTCAATAAGTAGACAAGGCTTTTCAATTCTTCAGGAGGAAGTTCATGGAGCAATCCCGACGCGCGGAATTCCTCGGTGATTTTTAGCGAAGCCGCCGGAATAAATGCGCTATGCTGGCGTGGTCGATCCTGGCGAATTTCAATGAGAAAAGGCTTTTCGAGCATGGCAACAAATTAGGCGGATAAAGTAGCAAGATTCGTAAGGAATAGTATTAATCCCAGCGCGGCGAATACGACAAAAATGACTTCTTCTGCAGATGATCCGGTAACGATTCGCAATTTCTTCGGCAACAGATGGAATCGTTTCGGTTTGGGATAAAGAAGAGGAATACCAGAGCGTGTGCTGGAGTCGGTTAATAAATGACTTGCATATCCCAACCACAACGCCAGCGAAATCTGCCAACCCAGAAAAGGCGATAGAATTACACCGGCCAGCGCTACATAGACTAACGCCAACAATGAATGGAGCAAAGAGCGATGCCCTACACTGCGGTTAATCGCCTGAGAGGGCAAGAGAAACGGCTTTACACCGCCAATTGACCATTGGCCAATTTTGCTACGCGGCGCATCCAAATCAGGAAGTAACGCACCCAGTGCGGCGGCTCCGGCATAGATAGCAATATGTTCTGGTTGAACACCTGGAATCAATTCAAAAATCCACAGCGAACAAATGCCCGCCATAATATGCGTGCTCCATGTCATGCCACTCCTTTCGTTATTGGATGAGCTGGAAAGATTTTTCGCATTGGTGAGATTCTTAGGTAAAAGTACTTTTGGGGGCGATCCGCATTTATCCGTTTTACCATGTGCGGGCTTTATCACACTCGTACTACCAGATTTACCCGGGAGTCTGTCAAGGTAAGATGTGTCCAACTTCCATTTATCCGCTTCTTCGAGAACACCGATGCGATAGATGAATAACAGATCAAGAACTTCATTTCCTTCAACCAATTTAATCGGCGCGACGTTACTTTCTAATGCCGCGGCATGCGCGACTTTGGAGAATTTTGATAGCGTCACCAATAGACCTTGTTCAGCTCCTAGGCGTAACATCGCGCCGCGCAATTCATCAACGAACCGACGCGAAACAACGCGTTCGTATTGTTTTATTTGTACAATCGTTAGCACTGAAGAAATATCGGTAATACTGCGAGCGGTCAGATCAAGACCGCCCTTTGGAGTGCGTCCGCGTTTAGAAGTTCGGCCAACAAATTGAACTGTGACATAACCGGATTTATATAAAAGACGTTTGATGATTTGCTCGAACGCAGCGTAATCCATTTCTTGCAAACATCCCAAAAGGGCCGCGCGAACGGCGTGGCGTTCAAGTGAAATGGAACTCATTGTTCCTCCTTTGACAGATATTCTGGTTTGAGCGTATCGTCCTCATTCCAAGCTGCCTGCGGTGTGCAGCCTTTGCAGCCTAATAATTCACAGACATTGAGCGTCGGATATTCTCCATCAACAGCCGCAATTTCACGAGGATCAATAGGCCGTTTAAATTCTTTTTCAAATGCCACTGTAATTTTGACCATCATCGCAAAGGAAGGGCTACTGTAGCCACTAAGCAAACGACAGATAGCCGCATCCGAAACCTCACAATCCTTGGCCAATCGAGCCGGCCCCATGAAGGCGTAGCGCGTGGAGTGCTCCATAAATTCACGAATGCGATTCCGCACCAACAACATATTCACCGGTAAATGACGGCGTGGGATGCTATTAGAAGGAGAAGTTATTTGCGACATGGCTGATAGCTAAATCGATTTGATATGTTCGTGTGAACACATCCACCATGCGCCTGTTGCACGGACGTCGCACAAGGAATTACTCGCAATTCTGCTTGCATGGGATCACAAACTATGATCACTGGCAGAAAACAAAAACCAAACAAAAGGCGTATACCTATAATCGTATCATCTAAAAATTAAATCTAAATTAAACCAAAAACACCTTAATACAAATGGATATCGTAGAGCCTGTTTACATAGTTTTTGTGTAGTGGCATATTGAACTGTTGACATACCGTGAGATTGTACGGTAGTACCGGTACGAGGTATTTGTGCATGCAGGCAATCCTCGTTGCAGCGCACTACCGATCCGACTTATGGTTACAGGCGTTATTTCATAACGCAACCGCATGCACCAGCAAGTATCTCGGTTTTCTTTCGATATTCCCACCCCACGCCCAGAACACGTTCAGCGTTTCGCTCACCTCCACCGGCAGCACATTGGAATCTCTTTATCAGAAAAACAGGCTGCCGAGCGACTTACCGCATTGCTGATCATTGTGCGTTACAAAGAGCACGAGGGGAAAGTCAATCGTTTGCAACGCCGCCCATCAACTAAATTATAGTTTCAATTACATAGCTATCGCTATTCATGCCTTCTCTTCGATACATTCAATATGCCCGTCGCTCCAGTGAAGAACGCTCCAATAAGCAACTGAAGAGCATTCAAGGCCAGGACGGAGCTCTTGCCGATCTTGCTCTGCAACTAAGTTTAGATGTGGTGCAAAACCTTGAAGAGAGCCGTACCGCCAAAGATCCAGGACGCCCTATATTCAACGATATGCTGAAAAAAATCGAGCACGGCAAAGCCGACGCCATTCTGTGTTGGCATCTAGATAGGCTCACACGTAATGAAATTGACTCTGGGAAGCTGCGCTGGATGCTTCGCAAAGGCATCATCAAAGAAATTCGGACACCGCATCGCGTCTACTTGCCTGGTGACAGTCTTTTGATCACTGCTGTTGAAAGCGCCATTGGCGAACAATTTATTGTCGATCTGACGCACAAGGTAAATCGCGGTATGAAACTCAAATGTCAGAACGGCGAAATCCCCTTCAAAGCACCTCAGGGTTATCTTAACAATCGTCTGGCAAAAAAGGTCGAGATTGATCCCGAACGATTCCCTTTGATTCAAAAAATATTTCAAACGGTATTACAAAAATCACATTCAGTCGCTGAGATTCATCGGATGATGCACGATGAGTGGGGTTATCACAAGAGAGCTTATAAAAACAGCACTACGCACGAACTCTCGCTCAATGCGCTGCATCAACTGCTCTCCAATCCATTTTATGCGGGGTGCTTTTCGTGGCAGGGAGAAATGTATACCCATAACTTACCCTGTGTTGTGACCAAAAATGATTTTGATCGCGTACAAGAAATCCTTGGCAAGAGGGCTCAAAAGAAAACAGCGAACCGATTCGCATATAGCGGCTTAATTCACTGCGCAACCTGTGGCTACTGCGTCACTGCCGAAGTAGCCAAAGGTCACACCTATTACCATTGCTCAAACCGTTTTGGCACCTGCACAAAGAAAGGTATCCGGGAAGAGAAACTGGAAGAGGAGATTGATGATCTCCTAAAAACGATTACCATTGACCCAATCTTTGAAGGGATGGTCAAAGAAGTATTGAGCGACTTGCGGCAAGCAGAATCTGACACAACACAAGCCCTACTTGAATCGCAACAAAAGGCTGTAGCGGATGTGAAACGACAAAAGGATGCATTGCTGAACTTATTCCTACAAGGTCATCTTAGTGAAGCAGAGTATGCCGAAAAAAAACAGGAACTCTCACAAAGAGAAATCAACAGCAACCTCAATTTATCACAGGCAGACGCTAATTCTGAGGGATGTTTTCAAACCATTGAGAATATGGCCAAATTCGCCACTACTGCGAGAAGTCTCTTCATGGCAAGCGATGCCCCAACCAAACGCATGATCGCTTCAGCGTTAGGTGAAGAATACCTGTTAGCGCATGGAGAAATCAGTATTGAACTAAATCCACTATTTGTTCCGGTTCGAACTTCGTTCAAAAAGCTGACTAAAAATTTAAAAAGATTCGAACCGCAAAAAAACCGCTCCCAGAACTGGAAAGCGGCCATTCCTGCATCACAATATCATGTTTGGCAGACCACACTGTGCCAATATCGGAAAAATGTTTGCACACACAATGCTGATTTTCAATTCTCCTGGAAGAAGGGCCGATCGAATAGTTAATGTTTTTCCATTTGGTGGGCCTACTTCGCTAAATATCGAAAATACTTGCGTTCAGACAATGCTGGTTATCGAATCTCTATTACATTTAGTTGATAGCTAACATACTATGTATTGGGCGCAGGACTCCGGGCCATGTCGGTTTGTAACCGTTAACTTCCTTTGTCAAGGTATGTGTCACCTGTTGGCTGCATAATCTGCTGTCCACCATTATAGCAGTGGCGATTAAACGCAACCAGATATTCAATGTGCGAAAGCCCGCCATTGATTAACGCACCACAGAGAAAATCCAGCGTCCCCACCTAGCTTATTCTCACCGGATCAGGCAGATAGCCTTCCTTGATGCGGCGGCGGCCACGTGGTCGATGTGTCGGGCCGCGTTTTCTTGTAAGAGGTATACCCGTTTATGATTCACCACAAAGACTGATTGCTTTGCAAGTCACTAATGAAATAATCGGCGCCAGGAATTATTATGCAAGAGCGTTTCATCTCCGACGTGATGGGGCATCATTAAACTAATAGTTAATAATCAGAATTGGATAATATCTATAGTTTCTAGCTTTCAAAGTCATGGTATATCTTTTGTAGTCTGATCTTCGCCATGTCATTATACTATCAGTATCATTTTTATTCCAATAGTTTACAAGACATACTTTTTTTGCTATGATTTAAATTGGCATTAGCCAGGGGGCTAAAATGAAAAACACGCAAAATTTCGTTAATGGCATCCAGGAACATCACGTTCCTCTCGAACACGCAGAGAACACAGTGAATCGTAGTTCCTGCCACGATGTGGTAGTTATCAGACCACAGAATCGGTATTGCGACGCCGAACATGGTTTCGAGCGTGGCTGGGGTATCTCCGCCAAGCTAACGGGAAGTGCGGCGTTGTCCATGGCAACTGGAAAATTGAAGGCTGGTGTGAGGTCCACGGCTCATGCCCATGATTTCGAAACCGGAATTAAGATTGAGGCAGGGGGATGCCGCGTGTATTATGGTAATCGGCCAAACAAGCTCGACAGTTATGTCGATGTCAAGAAAGACGATTTCATTTATATTCCTGCTGGCATTTATCATATGCCGGTCACAACCAGTCAAGAACCTATGGAATATGTGGTATGTCGAAACACCCCAATTGAGGATTGATCCCGATGCCGGACGATGTGATATTGATGTCGTCCGGCATCAAGGAATTTGTAAAATCATGAATACTCCGATACTAATGACCCCTGGTCCTGTAGGCGTATCTTCTAACGTCTTAGCTGCTGCTGCATATCCAGTATTACCTCACTATGGCCCAACTTGGATGCCTATATATGAGGAAACGTGTAGTATGCTAAAACAGTTGTTTGGTACGATAAACGACATTGTGATAATGCCTGGTCCTGGCACAGGAGCGCTTGAAACAGCAATCACGAGTACAGTTTCACGTGACTCCACTGCATTTATACCTAAGAACGGTTATTTTTCCGAACGGCTGGAACAAATTACCGTTGCCAATGGTATTAATGTCGTTGCTCCAGAATTTCCTAAAGAACGGAGCATTGACGTAAGTTTGCTTGCAGAGTTAGTACAAAAAGCCGTTGTAGATTGCCGTCGGAATGGTCATCCGTTGGTTGCACTTGTAGTAGTACATGTAGAGACAAGTACGGGCGTCATAAATCCACTGGAAGACATTGCGAAAATTGCGCATGAGCATAACTTATTCTTAATTGTTGATGCCGTTGCAGCGATGGGAGGCGTCAAATTACCGGTCGATGAATGGAAAATAGATATTTGTGTTACAGTGCCTAATAAATGTATTGCTTCTTTGGCAGGTGTAGCCCTCATGTCCGTCAGCGAACGTTCTTGGGCAGCTGCCCTTGCTAACCCCTGTACGGGATGGTATTTAAATCTCACCACTTGGGCAGATTATCGTCGAAGGTGGGCGGGCTGGTTTCCATATCCTACCACTTTACCTACAAATATAGTGTTAGCTTTGAACTACGCTTTGACTGACATCTTCAACGAAGGATTAGATGCCTTTCAAAAAAAATTTGAAAAGGCAGCCACTAAAGTTCGCCATGAGATGGGACAATTCGGGCTACAATTGTTTCCCAATCCTGATTCTGCTGCACCTGTACTCAGTGCATTTACAATTCCCAAAGGAATTTCTTCTGTGGATATCCTAAACAGCCTGTATAATTCCCAGATTTTAGCTGCTGGAGGAATCGATGATCTTAAGGGCAAGATTATACGGATAGGCCATATGGGTGAGGCTCAGTCCTCACAGGCCATTGCTACATTGACTGCAGCCATGGAAACATATTTTAATTCCAAAAAATCTTGATAAAGGTCTTATTCAGTAATCAAACTATATGACACATCTCGGCGAATATCTCTACGGACTACGACAAATGCGTGGTTGCGATTCCATCTCGGAATACTTAGCACAATATCCGCTTAGTATTAGCGATGTCTATTATCGAGCAATCGAATCCGGTAAAAGTGATAAAGCACTTTCAGTCAAAAATGCGCAACAACTTTGTCAAGATTTACAAGATGACGAAAAGCGTTTTTTTTGGCATTGGTTAAAAGACACGTTGCCAATGTCTGTGTTTGACACATTGATTAAGCCGGTTCCATCAGAGGCTTTTGGTGATTTTGCAGAACATGAAAAAATTCTCCGACATGACGCCGATGTATACATGAAAGCCATGGCAAAGGCACGCCTAGAATGCAGTTATGTTCCTAACGAAAAAGCTTTGGCTCTCTTAGAGGATTTTCCGAACTGGTTACCATTGATTCATTTCATTTACATGACTGACAACTCAACTGATACTGATTTGGAAGAGATATGTCATCAAAATGGCATTAAAGAAAGTGTGGATCTCATTATTGAGAAAATGAAATCAGCCGAAATTATACGAGAGGAAAAACCTAAATCAAAACGTAAAGGACGAATGATCGGGCGTTTTCAATCTATTTTTCGCACACCACACAACGAAAAGGGGCAGAGACTGAAGGATCAATTCATCTCCGAAGAAGTAAGGAAAAGCCTGGACAGAGGGAGAACACACCAAATGTTTACTGAGAATGAGTCCTTTTTGGAAGCTAAGATCGAAGCTTATTCTATGAAGAATTTTGAGTCAATTCGCCATCGCATCCTGGCTGTTTTAGCCGAAACAGCGGTTTGCGAACAAACACTAGACAAAGAAAGAACGGACATCAAGCCATTCTTCTTTTCATTGATTGTTTCACCAAGAGAGGAATACATGCCTCAAAAATGGCGGCCACCTAACCCCCCTGATTAAGCGAAATCTGTGAAACATCGCGTTTACTAACTAGACGATTTACGACATATCCAAAAATAATTCTATAACGGAAAAGGAGTTACCAATGAAAACAGCTACATTGTATTATGAGCAACCCTACACCACTGAGATGCAAGCTAAAGTTCTAAGTGTTGAACCAAAGGCAGGCAATACACTTATTGAACTGGATCGGACTATTTTCTATCCTGAAGGCGGTGGCCAACCAAGCGATCAAGGGGAAATAGTTGGAGCTAATGGCCGTTTAAAGGTAGAATTCGTGCAATACAAAGATGGCCGAATATTACATCAAGGAAAATTACAGGGTACGATCTCCTCAGGAGAACAAGTTAATCTAAACTTGAAATGGAGGGTTCGGTATCATAACATGCGAGTTCATTCAGCAGGTCATTTAGTCCATGATGTATTAATGACGATGGTTGATAACTTAAAGCCGTTGAAAGGAAATCACGGTAAAAAGGCTTTTCTGGAATACAGTGGTGAGTTCGATTCTGGGCAGAGGGAACTATTAGAACAGAATGTCAATAAGGTTGTCTCCTCAGACATTCCGATTTCCATGTCTGAGAACACGTATGAAGAAATTTCTGCAAAGTGCAAATTTGTTCCCTCTGGACTACCAAAAAACAAACCCTTACGTACGCTTCAAATTGGCCTGTACGATCCTATGCCTGATGGTGGAGTACATGTTAAAAGTACTGGGGAAATTGGACAAGTGATCATTCAAGATATAGTTGTGACGGATGGGAATACGACTATTCGGTATCGAATAGCTGGAGGTGAGAACTAAATCAACTGATCTATCCAAAAAGCAGACACAGAATTTCTTAGTCTTTCTCACAGGCCTGCCTGTGAGAAAGACTTTTTTGGACTTCTCAAGCAGCGAATTCTCCCGAAATCGACACCATTCGGGCTTCTTCAGGCGTAGATTTATAGACCTCTTTTCAATTTTAAATTTTATATTCAGTTAGTAATTTCGGTATTGTAGTCGTCCCAAGGTAATACCATAGAGTACTTCAATCTCATAAAGCTTGAACAATATCTTCATGAAGCATGCAGTGAATCATATGAGCACTGTTAGTCACAGTATCTTGCTACGCTTCCCAGAACAAACGCATTAGAAAACATTGTCACCAAATCGGAGTTTATATAGCCTAAATTTTACAAATTTCGCATTGAAAAATGTTCGAACAGCGTTTTGGAGAACTATTTTGTAGAAGTTGTTCCAAAAGGATACGCTGGTTGTGCCGATCTTGCTCATAATAAGTTCGTAAAATTTCTAATGCGTTTGCTCTGCTACGCTTCGCCTTGCTCTAAATCCGGCTGTCCAGTTTATTGGTAATTAGGGCGCTTTTGCCCGTTACATCAATCTTTTGTTTTGGTCTCGATGCTACTCTGTCCACATGATTATTTTGGAACAATCTTAGCGGAGAATAGCTATGGGAAAGCGCACGGTTTTTTCCTACACCTCATGAGGTTTGTGAATTGATGACACAGATGCAATTCAGCGGGAGTAAAGAGCATCGGCTGAAAAAGTCGATGGATCCGTGTGTTGGGACAGGTAGGTTTTTGCTACATGCAAGCAATCACACACTTAATCTCTCTGGCACGGATATTGATTCCACACTGTGTAAGGCGACATTGGTAAATGGATTTTTGTACGCACCATGGATGGTTCGTCCAATTCAAACGTCTCTCGATAGTATCAAGTAATCGTCTAAACTTATCGTCATATTTATTTTTTAGGTTTTTTTGAGGATTGCACACGCTCCTCAAATTGACGATAAAAGTCACTGACAGAAACCCCGACAGTCGTTTGGTCATGTCTACAGTTTGCGCTGAAAAAAGGCGTCCTCGTCACAATAGTCCCACCAATTTTAAAGCACCCGCTCTCTGGATTAACGCCTATTATCGAGGCTTCGCCTGAATCTAACAATGAGGCATGAAAAAACCCGCATCTGCAATAGATGCGGGTTAATGTTTGTGTTGGAATCACCCAACTGTTCCAGCTTAGCGTTGTCCAACTTTCATTCTTTCTTTATGTTGCAGTTCGTCAATGAACTGCGATGCCTCACGTTTAGTGAGTCCTCGAATGTACGTCTTTTCAAAACGCATGCGCAAAGTTCGTTCGACTTCTTCCGCATCCATTTTGATTTTGCGGGTGAGCGCGTAAATAGCACGCTCTTGCGGTTCGGTAATGGTCGCTCCATTGGAATGAGAACCGTTACCATTGGACGAACCATTCTCTGACGAATGGCCGTTTTGAGAATAGCCATTATCCGCGCTTTCACCATTCTGATATTCAGAATGGTTCTGTTGATTCGCCGGTGGCTCCGGCAGCGCACCGTTTCCGTTATTCTGCTCTGACGCATCTTGTTGCGCCCGTTCAGATTTGAGTTTTTTCCAAAGCCTGCGATGCACGGTTTCGATTTCCGCAGCTTTGTTTTCCACCAGTTGTAGAAGATTCTGATCCTCGCGTTCTAACTGGTAAGTCACACCAACTTGGACTTCCTGGCTCTGATAATTAACACTGACTTTGCGTCCTGTGCCAATGGTAATTTGGGTGGCGTATGCCATGTTCATCACATCCTAATTTTCTCATTGTATGCATCTAAAAGATGCGTCAATTTTCTCGAGGCTCATAGCGACGAAGGTCAACGCCACCTTCCTCATTGCACAATTCGCGATAATCGCAAAAGCGACAATAGTAACCGGGTTTCGGATCAAAACGTTCACGGGCAATTTCATCCGCAACATGCGGCAGCGTCTCCCGTAAAAGTACTTTTATCGCACCGTCGCTGCGCGTCACCTGTAATTCTGTTTGATCTCGCAAATGATAGTAGATGATTTGTCTTACCTTTTGCTCAAACAAGCGGTTGGCGGCAAACGTGTATATCGTCAGCTGCAAATCTTCATTCAATTGCTTAGGCGAAGGTTTACGCTTGCTGGTCTTGTAATCGACAATCACCAAACCATCATCGGCCTGATCCACGCGATCAATAACACCGCGCAGCAGAAACTCACGGCCCGTCTCTTCATCGCGCAGAGCAATCGCAAACGGATACTCCAGCAAGATGGGCGGTGGTTTGTCGCGGTGTGCTTCAACGTAGCCTGCCAAAATCAGCTTGGCCAAGTCTGCGTATTCACCAAACTCCGTCGCTGTTTTGAAGAGGGGACTTTGGTCACGATCTATCTCTTCCCATAGTCGCGCAAAATCATACAAAGCGACTTTTTCAGAAAGCGATTCGCCCTCTGTCAATCGCCACATTTGCAGATTGTGCAACACTTGATGAATCACCTGGCCAAAGGCCAAGGCACCGGTCAGCATAGACGGAATTTCATCGACATAGCGAAAGCGATATTGACGCGGACATTGCAAGTACGTCTTAACCCGCGTTGCGCTCAGCTTAATGACGAAATCCTCATCAATATTTTCTGCGACGGGCATCGTGGGATTTTCGAGAAGCGTATTCATACCATCACTTCCTCTGCATCCAAAAGTACTTTTGCCGCACTAATCGCTGGATGCGGTAATGCAACTAAGTTAGCTGGGCGCGGGGAATGTGACAGCTTTCGTTCCAGGAACTTCCCGGCAAATACTTCCATGTCATAGCGCTGTTCCGCGTCTAGGCTTTGCGCTGCGCGCGTGAGAGCGTTCACTAAGCCAAACAGATTTTCCTGGTTGACACGCTCTTCATGAAGCAAGCAAGCCTCCACCTTTTCCACGAATATCTGGCTCAAATGCCAATTAGAAACGAGGTTTTTCATCTCCGTTTCCACATCTCGGATCGGCTCCCGGGACGACAACGCCATCTGCTCCGAATATTCATGCGAGGCACTAAGCGCCTGGCACATGGCTTGCTGGAGCAATGCCACAAAATGCGCCGGTGATACTGCGATATGACGCTGTTGCAGAATGCTTTTGCCTTTGATGAGCTTAATCAGTCCGTTGGAGCAAACCTGCCGGTAGACAATGGCATCAACGGTAACCGAACGTTTGCCCACTTCGCTGTTAGCAATGTGCAGCCCGGCCATCAATGGATCGCCCTTTTCCACTTCGATCACACAGGTGGGATCGAACAGCCGCAAATGAAACGATTCTTCGTCCAATGCCATCCATTGCACTTTCAAGTGCGAAGGAAGCGATCGGTGCAGGCATCGCAACAGCATCCGGTTGTCGATCGGCGTGTAGCGATCCGTCAGCACGGCGCGCAAGGTTTCTCCTTTGGCGCGAAGCAGCCAGCGTTCGGTTTTGGCTTGTCCTGTGTATAAGCCACTTTTGAAGACATCAACAATCTGACTTTTGTATCCGTCCGGCTCAGCACTTTCTTGCACATTGGAATCATCGGTGAATTTACTTTCATCAAATGATTCTTCAGGCCGGTCACCATTCCACCAGTTAAATTGCTCATCCTGCAATGGTGCGGGACAGCGTTTGAAATAGGCGGAAGGGATATTTAAGCGGCTACAAATTTGTCCGGTGGCCCAGCTGGAAAGTTCCAGGCCGGATTCACAATCGTAGGCGCGGCAATCCGGAAAAAATATCTTCCCGTCTTGCATCACCGTTTCTGTCCGTGGCAACACCACGTCCCATTTACCTTTGTCGTCAGAGTGGACTCTGGCGTGCACCTCATCGAAAGTGCGACTCTCGTCGTGGCTGATCGAAATCGGTTCCGTGATTCTTTCAGCTTGCTGTGTTTGTAACATAGCAATTCTCCTAATTTTCAAAGAGCGGAATTTTCAGCGAATAATAATCCGCCGAACTCTTCCGCCCCACGTTACCGCGCGGGCGCAAAGCACTCAATTATTCTTGCGTGCGTGCAAAGAGAAGATTTTTCAATACCACATTTCATCCAATGTTTTGAGTTTTCTCAAAAAAGTTGTATAATGCTCCCAAATGTTGTGAGGGATTTAATCTGTAGATTCTCACAAACCATGCATTCGGAGGAAGCTCGTGTTTTATGTACTTGGAATCTTCTTGTTTATGGCCGGCGTCATTCTCCTTATTTTTGGCGCGCGCCTATATGGACAGCCTAAAGTTGGTGAACAGCTCAGTGTCTGGCGTACGCTAATACCAATTCTGGATGAACCGGCGGAACGCTTCTATCGCAAAATTTACCAGGCACTCAAAGCTTCGCTGGAAGACCGTCTGCCTGAAGGCGATGGTTCGGCCGTCGAAATTGTTCTCCTCGGTATGGGATTCGGGCCGCACCGGCTCTTCGCCAGACCATCTCTCTTCGCTGATCGCCCATTATATCTTTTGGTCAAATACCAGCATCTCCAATGCTATATTTACGCGGGCCAAACTCCGGCAGGGCTTTTCATTTCTTCATGGGGATATAGTGATTACCACGTGGGGGAAGGCGCTAACTTGCGAATCCTTTTCTCCAAAAAAGCATGGAAGTACTTTTCCCACCAGACGTTGTTTCAGTTTGACGCGACCATCATGTTCACCACTGCTGTTCATGAAATCCTCTCCGACATTATCGATGACTATCGCGAGGAAAAAGGATTGGAGCCACTGGAAGCATTGGAGCGCCGTCCCGTCCTGCACGCCTTTTATCAGAACCCTTTTTACCAGGACCAGCAAGCGCCACAAAACCAATCCTATCAACCACAGCAAACACAGTTTTCAGGAACGCACCTTTCCGCAGCGCAGACAACGGGTACTCCACCGCCTGCGCCCGCACCCGCACCGCTTTTTGCAATGAATCCCGTACTCGCCGGATCTGAAGGAGAACCCGAGGCAGCAGTATGAGTTGGGTCTGGCACACTAAAAAACCACAGCATCGGGAACCGGACTGGAACGCTCCTGTTCCCGATAACAGCAACGCTCGCCTGGAATATGTGTATGCCTGGGAACGGCGCTGCCGCGGCTATGATCTTCATCCCTATCCGGTAGCGATCGAGCCGCCCTTTGTGCCATACCAGCCGGAGACGCAGGAGGATTTGTCCCGGCAATATCCACAAATCCATCCTGGCGCATTAAGCCATGTTTCATTGCAATTGCCCGCCGATCAAAAAGTGAGCCTTGATTCTGCAGAAGCCTTTTTAAGCGGATTGACTTTTTCCCATCAGCCGGTTGCCTTTGAAATCCTCGCGGACAATGTGGAAATCGTTTATCAAATCACCTGTGCCCCAGATGCCGCCCAGGGCATGACGTCCGGTGCACAAATACATTGGCCGAAAGCTGCTATTGCGGAATGTCCGGACTTTTTAGAAGAGCGCATTCCAGCTGAATTAAAGCAACGTGCCGCACAAAATTCTTTCGTTGTTGAATTCGGTTTGCAGCATTTTGCATTCCTACCACTCGTTTGCTCCGATAGCCTGACTGCTGATCCACTGGCCGGTATCGTGGCGGCGCTTGGCGCGCTGGAGCCGGACGAAATTGCCGGTTTGCAAATTCTGTTTACGCCGGCATCGCGCCACTGGAACGATGCTCTATTGGAAGTCGCAGAAGAATTTGATGCGCCTCCCACGGAAGGAAGTTTCTATCATCGTGAAAATCCCGTCGTAAGCGTCGCCCGCATCAAAACGGGATTTCCGCTCTATGCCGTGGTCATTCGTGTCTTTGCTATCAGTGAAGAAGGGCAGACGAGGGCGTTTGCACTTTGTAAAAAAATCGGTAGTGCGCTCAGCGCATTTAATTCATCACAAGGTCAGACAGGTAATTCCTTACTCGCGCTTGCCAATCAGAATGCCGCCAACGCTCTACCGGCCACTGGCATTGCCAGCGGCATTATTAACACCGTTTTTGATCGTTCCAGCCATCGCAGCGGACTGCTGTTTTCGTTGCCGGAACTGGCGGGTTTGGTACATCCACCGGGCCACACGCTGCAACATCCTAAATTGCTACGCCTTGATCCCAACACCAGAAGTCTGTCCGATGAATTACTGCAAGCAGAAGGCGTGACTATCGGCATTCATCACTTTCGACATCAGGAGCAAAAGCTGGTCTGGCCGGATCAATTTAGAAACCGCCATGCTTATATTCTTGGCGCAACGCGCATGGGCAAAAGTACGTTGCTGCAGAATTTGATTTCACAGGATATTACAAACGGCAGAGGACTTTGCCTGATTGACCCGCACGGTGATCTGGCGCTGGATATTCTGGAACGCATCCCGGCGAACCGAAAAAAGGATGTGCTGTATCTTGATTTATCGGATCGCGAATTCCCGCTGTCACTCGGATTGTTGGAAGCTGCAAATGAGCACGAACAGCGATTACTGTGTTCCGATTTGCTTTCCATTTTACGCCGATTGTTTGCCGCAAGCTGGGGTGACCGGTTGGAACATATTCTGCGTCACGTGATTTTGACGCTGTTATCGGCAAATCGTCATAGCGACACAAAATATACACTGCGAGATGTCCGGCCATTACTCTCCAACAAAGCATTCCGCCAGCGCATTGTCGCAGAACTGGATGATCCCGAATTGAAAGCATTCTGGAATGGGGAATTTTACGGCTATTCGGCGAGCAGCTTCGCGCCGCTCTATAACAAATTGGGATTACTCATCTCCAGCCCATTGGTACGCAATATCATCGCCGGACGCCAAAGCAAACTTTCTTTTGCGGATATTATTCGCAATAAACAGATTTTGCTGGTGAATCTGGCCGGCAGTCAGATCGGTAATGACCATGCTCATTTCCTGGGGGCAGTGCTGGTTTCAAAACTTCAAATCGCCGCCATGCAAAGCCTGCGATTGGCAAAAGAAGAACGAATGCCATTCACGCTTTACGTCGATGAATTTCAAAACTTTGTTGTCAGCAGTTTTGAAACCATTCTCTCCGAGGCTGGAAAAGCCGGATTGTCGCTAGTCATGGCGAACCAATTCCTGGAACAGCTTTCTACGCACCTTCAGGTGGCAATCCTCAGTAATGCCGGCACGTTGGTTTCCTTTCGCGTCAGCAGCGATAGCGGTCGATTGTTGGAGAAAGAATTCGCGGGGCGTTACAAAAGCCACGAACTGGTCAGTCTCGAACGTGGCGAAGCCATCGCGCGCGTCGGCAGTGCCGGTGATTCCTACGATATTAAAACGCTTCCGCCATCTCCAGTATTGGGAATAAATTTTGTGGAAGAGATTCGGCAGCAAAGCCAGGAAGTAATTTGTCGCCCACGCCAGGAAGTGGAAGAAGAATTGGCCGCCGATGCGAAACGCCAGGCGGAGGAACAAGAGACCGAGGAGCGTGCGGAAGCGGAACGCAAAGACACAGAAAAGACTGCAAAGAAAAAGATCACTGAAGAGAAAAAAGCGTACGCCAAAAACTCGAAACCCGAGCCATCGGTAACTGCCGCAGCCTCATCAATTCCACAACCAAATGAGACGGAATTGCGACAATCCGGCTGCGGCGCTGAAGCGTCCGGCGAGAGCGGTGAAGACATGACTACTGCAGTATCCATGCAGGAGCAATCGACAAGTACACCGCTGCTCGAGCCGGACTGTTTTGGAGTGGCAGACGAATGAATGAATTTTATATTCAAAGTGCCACTCCAAAACAGGGTTGTCGGCGAAAATGTTGCGTAGAAAAGGCGAGCAGACAACGCGTGCCGAAATCGCGGCAAATTCCTTGTAAAACCTGTGATATTACCGGGCAAAATGGAAGTGCCAGGCAATCATGACATGTACGTTTTGCCTATATGGACGGAAACATACAGTTTTTGAGCACTTACCATACAGGCAAACGATATAGGGTAAACGCATTAAACATGACTTCTTCAGATAACAACACGGCTGCAATTGTGCAGCAAACCGCCACGCCGCTGCCGCGCTTCCGCCGGTCATCGCAAGCGCCCCGCTGCCTGTTGCAGGAGCGCGATTTAGCGCTGCTTGAAGATCTGTGGCGGTATCGCGCCTTGACCACATCGCAGCTGGAACAGCTTCGTGTTAGTGATCCAAATCCTGACCTGCGATTCGTTTCGCGGCTCACCTTGACCCGGCGATTGAAACTGCTGTTTCATGGCAAATATGTCCGTCGTCTGGCGCGACCATCCATCACCGGAATGCAAGAGCCGGTTTATTTGTTGGATAGCGAAGGTGCGAAGTCATTGAGCTTGAAACACGGAGAAGTGACCGTACGCGCCCCATCACAAATGCCCAAACTCGCCGCGCTGGAACATATTCTTTCGATCAACCAATTTCGCGTTTCGCTGACGGCCACGTGTGCCGCCAACCCGCTGGAGATATTGGGATGGCAAACGTCAGATGAGGCGAAGTTTCGCGTCGCTGCGCGCAAAGTTACGCTCATCCCTGATGCCGGTTTCACAGTCAAAACTGCCAATCTCAAACTCTTCTATTTTTTGGAAGTGGATCTAGGATCTGAACCCAGTCGCATCTTGACTGAAAAATGCCGGAGCTATTACGCCTTCTGGCAAAGCGGGGAATTTGCACAAAAGTACTTTTGCACGCCCAATGTAGGATTCCGCGTGCTCTTTGTAGCGCCGACAGAGAAACGCGCCGCCACCATTCTCAAATCCATTCAAAAATTGGATGCCGGTCAAAACATGTTCTGGGTCACCGGGCAGGAAGATATCACACCGGAACGAATCCTGGAGCCAATCTGGAGTAATACCAAACAGGAAAACCACAAAGCCAGACTCACCGGAAATTAATCCCTCGGGAAATGGAGAACACATTTTATATGCTAAACGAATCACCCAACCCCAAAATCGATCTTGACCAAATACGTCCTTCGAAAGAATGGTTCGCCCACTTGCCGCCTATCAATCAGTGGCTGTTGGGCGGCGGTGGAGTCTGCCTGATGCTTGGCTTGTTTTGCCTTGTCGGAATCCCCATCCTCAGCGCCACCGGCAACTCGATCAAGGTAGCATTTCATCCCTACACGGCGGCTGGCAAACGCGAAGCATGCCTCGCAAATCTGCAGCGCATCGGCGAAGCATTGAATCAATATCGCCAGGATTATGATGGGAAATACCCGCCCGCGGAATACACAAAAGGCGGCAAGCGCGTCACGTGGATGACACTATTGCGGGAGCGGGGATTGGATGCGGATACATTTAAATGCCCTGCCAACAGAAGCACCCGAGGTGATGGCGAAACCACGGGAGGTTATGCGTTCAATCCAGTATTTTACGGAAGAGTGATCGAAACCGCTGAGAGCGGCAACGCAAGCAGAATGATTCTGGTTGCTGACCGAGATAATCTGTATGACAGCAATCTAATTCCGCCATTTGGCATCTGGGGCAAAAAATCAGCAAACAACGAAACAACACCGGAATCCACCAATTTGTCGCCCAACCATAGCGGTCAAGTAGCAATCCTGTATGCCGATGGCCACGTCGATACGCAAGTAGTCGACCCGCAAGATGCCACAGTATGGGGCGGCGAGCATCTGCGCGCAGCCGGCCTGGAACGCCTGGAATCTCAGTATCCGCTGCTTTCCAAAATACAGACGGCGAAGGCTTCGGCATTCCGCAATCAGAAACAAAAACTCTATCAATCACTGGAACAGCTTTACCTCTTCCAGAAGGAAACGCAGGGGCATAAATTCCTGGGTGATGATATTGAAGACAGGCTCTGGCTGGGATCGCATTATCTTTATTTACTGGGCGATCATCGTCTGGAGGATCAGCTAAATAGGGATGTCCATTTGCACTCACAAGAGTTACTGGGACAGGTGAAAGACAACTGGCAGAAGCACCAAAGCGAATTTGGATTTTCGATGGAATATCCAGCCACTTGGCAGGTGAACCAAGAAACCGCTGGGAAATATCGTACGACTTACTTCCGCCCCGAATCGCCGCACATTTCGGCTGTAGTAGAACTAGGGGAACGCTCCACGCCTACCTATGCCACCGTAATTGATTGGACGGGAATGGAAAACGACCAAAAAGCGCAATACGGTAAGCAATATAAACGAATTGCCATGGGGACGACACTTCTTGGAGGTCGCTACGCCAGTATTTGGGAGTTTGAGGTGAGAAAGCCAAATGCCCCCAAGATTCATAAGCGGTACATTGGCTATTCAACGATGTGGAATAGCGTAATAGTTTCTAATACCGCGCCAGCGAGAGAATGGAAGGATTGGTTACTCAACTTCAATTATTTTAAGAATAGTTTCGTCTCTGGTGTGTAATATGAAAGCAAGTATGAACGTCTTTAGTCCACCGTGTCGCCGTTGACCGCATGGTAAAAATACGATCGTGCCCTGCGTTTAATTGGCGCTTCTTTCATATCGCTTGCTATTTATATTCTCACGCAATCCAGCCACACTTTTTGTCTTCACGCGCATTCGGGGACTTCTCTCATGGTGTCGCATGTTTAGCTTTCCGTTTTGATCGGCCTGGTCTTAAATGTCGCATTAGGTTGATGGTGGGTTAATCCATTGGGCTTGTTATTGTCTTCTATGGATTCAAAGAAGGACTCAAAGCATAGGGAAATAGCGCGTCAAAGATTTTGCCTGATTTACACTAAGCACAAAATATAGCCAAAAGCCTACTTTAAATTAATATCGCCAATTTTGCCACCGGCGCCAATGATAAAAAGTATTTTTATGGAAGCAGTAGAATGCATTCCTTCAATCCTCAAATGCAGTTATTACTGTGTTTGAAAAAATATGCTTGACCAATTATATTTGTCGCGGTACAATCTTTTCTATTATTTCCGATTGACAGAGTCGGATATAATGTAGTGATTTAGATGTTGGAGAAGTTTAAATGAGGATCAACCAAAATTGGCAGAAATATGGACGCGTTGTGATGTGGACGATATTGGGAATTGCATCGGTCATCGTTCTGGGAGCGTTAGTGTGGCAAGGAATTACGGCGTCAGGAAATCCTGATCCTACAACTCCCGGATTGAATCATACGGCTGTGATTATGAACACGGGTTTGCTGGTGTTTCGTGAAGGTCTGGAAGCTATTTTGGTGATTGCAGCATTGACGGCCAGCTTTATGGGATCTAATAAAAATTATCGTCTTCCGGTGGCGCTCGGCGCGGGCGTGGCATTATTGGCAAGTGTTGCGACCTGGTTTATTGCTATTGCCGTGCTCAATGCGGTGGATGCGCCAGCGTTGGATATTCAGGCCGCGACCGGCTTATTGGCGATTGTAGTTTTGCTAATTGTGATGAATTGGTTCTTTCATAAAGTCTATTGGACGGGCTGGATTTCCATGCACAATAATCGCAAGCGCGATTTGCTGTCCAACATGGGCGACACAAAATCGCGCGTCATGCTGGGATTGGCATTGCTGGGATTTTCCGCCATGTATCGGGAAGGATTTGAAGTGGTGCTATTTCTGCAAAGCATGCGATTACAATCCGGCGCTACAGTGGTTTTGCAAGGCGTGGCAATCGGCCTGGCATTCACGGCTGTTGTGGGCGTATTGACGTTTGTGGCGCATCAACATTTACCGTATAAAAAAATGCTGATTCTCACTGGAATCATGTTGGCTGGCGTATTGGTTGTGATGGTTGGTGAAAATATCCAGGAGATGCAACTGGCGCATTGGATTTCCACTACACCGGTAAATATTTCGATTCCCGATTGGATGGGATTATGGTTTGCCGTGTTCCCCAACTGGGAAACGATTGGTGCGCAATTGTTTGCTGTTGTCGCAGTGATTGGTTCCTATTTAACAGCGGAATACATGAAAGTTTTGCGTCCGCGCAAACGGGGCGAAGTTCCCGCGCATCGTCCCGAAAGCGCGCCAGCCTAAATTAGGTGTAAGGCTTAGTATGAAGCTTCTATGGTGAATTATGCTTGATATGCACACTATATACCACTTTATTATATAATTGATTTCGTATGCGAAATGCAGTCATCCAAAATTGGCAACGTTCATGGGGCACGGCTTTGTCGCTGCTTGCCTTGCTGGCTTGGTGTCTGCCGACGTTGATGATGGGATGCGTCATTAACGCTATGCCATCAGTAGTTTCGTTGCAATGTAGCGAGATATATTCGGGTATTTCGCCTGGTGCGGCTAATATGCAAGAGATGCCGTGTTGCCATAAAATTCCGGTTCCTCAAACACAATCTACAAATTCCCAATCCGCA
>Ga0164242_10001934_pt1 | contig 24228 bp, 26 predicted proteins | sample OricomgcompostMG_FD_108783 | JGI IMG/M metagenome (GOLD analysis project Ga0164242, IMG submission 108783) | Miracle-Growth compost microbial communities from Emeryville, California, USA - Original compost - Miracle growth compost (MG) ...
AACGTGTATAAGAAGCTGGTCAATGCCGGGACTTACGCGGGCGCCGGTCGAATGAATTCAATAGGTTAAGTACCCAATGATCCTGCTGATCGAACAGTAGGCTGTACGTAAACCGACGTCTGCGACTGACACCCTGACCAATCCTTCTGCGGACTCCCTGTCTTCCAGAGTCCACCCTCGGACATCCATGACAGCCCGCAGCCAAAGGGAAAGTGGGTATCGAGGCGGGTATGTGAAAAAGCGGGTATCACCCATAAACATCAGTAGAACGGGGACAATAAACGCGCGACCGGCTGGATAGATCAGCCTAACTCACGGTGGCCTGGCGAATCCACCGCGCGGCTACCGAGGTGGGTATCTCGAATTGAGGGTATCCGTAAGAACCGATCGGGGTCCTTTACTCCTGACGCGATAGCGACCGCGAAAGTCACGGCAAAAAGTTCCAAAAAACAATAATCATTGGAGGAACATCCACTGGCGTCCATGGGCGTGCAAAACGTCGATAAAATAACGATTAAATGCGTTTTCCGTCTTGGCATTCTAGCCAATACGTTTTTGAATAAGCGGGTATTGATTTGCGAGATCGCGATGCCGCTCACAAACACAGCAATCCAAAATGCGAAGCCATCAGGGAAGCCCTACAAACTTTCCGACGGCAACGGTTTATGGCTGGAAGTGCGCCCAAGCGGAGTGAAGCTGTGGCGGTATCGCTACCGGATCGGTGGCAAAGAGAACGTGTTTGCCATTGGCGAGTTCTGCAATGGTAAACACCCAGCCCATATCTCCCTGGAAGCAGCGCGCCGCACCCGGGACGAAGCAAGGGAACTGGTCCGGAAGGGCATTCATCCGTCACACCATCGGCAAGCCAAAGTACGAGATCAGGTCCGGAGCAACGGGAACACTTTCAAAGCTATCGCGGAGGAGTGGATTAGCAGGAAATCCCCCAACTGGGTGCCGAAGACCAAGGATCAAATCGCCCACGTCTTTAAGACGGATGTATATCCCAGCATAGGGTCACTTCCCATCACTGCTGTTACGCCCCCGGATATCCTTAAAATTCTCAATTCGGTAAATGAACGGGGCGCCAATACGTTCGCGCATCTTATCAGGCAGTGGATTTCGGCCGTTTTCCGGTTTGCTATCGCGACCCTCCGTGCCGACGGCGACCCAGCCGCACCCCTTCAGGGCGCCATCATTCGCAACAAAACAAAGCACTGCAGGGCCCTTTCTCGCGACGAGCTAAAAGAGCTTTTGAACGCCCTTCATACCTACGGCGGCGAGCCTGGTACCCTGTTCGCGCTTCAACTCATATTGCTGACATTCGCCCGCACTATCGAGCTGCGCGCTGCCAAATGGGAAGAGTTTGACTTCAAGAAGGCGGAATGGCGTGTACCGGCCGAGCGCATGAAAATGCGCGAAGAGCATGTCATCCCCCTTTCCCGCCAGGCAGTGGCGATTCTGCGGGCTCTCTATGTAATCAATGGTCATCGGGAATATCTGTTTCCAAACCGCCGAGATCCTAAACGCTATATCACTGCCACGACCTTGAACCGTGCTTTAGAGCGAATGGGCTTTTTGGGACAAGGTTCGATTGGGTTTTCCGCTCATGGTTTCCGGGCCACCGCTTCCACAATGTTGAATGAATCGGGTTTTAGATCTGACGTGATCGAAAAGCAGTTGGCACACCAAGAGCGCAACAAAGTTCGCGCCAGCTATAACCGAGCAACCTATATGGACGAGCGCCGCGTCATGATGCAGGTCTGGGCAGACATGGTGGATGAAATATCGGGCGAAACGTCCAACAACACGCTAGCCTTCGTAAAATCGCTCGCTTACCATCCGGCCTAACTAGAAAACTGTAGCGCTGACCTACGTCTGCCTTTTTTTGCAAGGCGGATATCGGAAATGGTGAGTTGCACAGTTTTGGAACGTCCGACACTCAGACTCGAATGAATCTTAATCGCAGTGCGTTGGCGATGACGGAAACTGAACTGAGCGCCATCGCGGCAGCGGCAAATATCGGCGACAAGAACAGGCCAAAGGTTGGGTACAGCAGGCCTGCCGCAATCGGAACCCCCGCAGCGTTATAGACAAACGCAAAGAACAGGTTCTGGCGGATGTTGTTCATGGTGGCCTTAGACAGGTGCATCGCCCGTACTATGCCGCTAAGATCGCCCTTGAGTAGGGTGATCGAGGCGCTTTCAATGGCGATGTCGGTACCTGTTCCCATGGCGATGCCAACATCGGCGGCAGCCAACGCGGGGGCGTCATTCACGCCATCCCCAGCCATTGCCACCACTCGCCCGAGACTTCGCAGCTTCTCAATTACCGCGCTCTTTCGGCCGGGTAACACCTCTGCCTCAACGTCCTCGATACCGAGCCGCCGGGCCACGGCGAGCGCGGTTGTCCTGTTGTCGCCCGTCAGCATAACGATGCGAACGCCTTCTGCCCTCAGCGCTTTCAAGGCAGGCTTGGCCGAGTCCTTTATCGGGTCCGCAATGGCGATTACGCCGGAGACACGGCCCCCTATGGCAATATAAATCGCGGTCGCACCTTCCTTGCGCAGGTTTTCCGCGTCTTGGTCAACGGCCTCGGTTGCAATTCCAAACTCGCCCAGGAAAGCGGAATTTCCCAAAGCTACTTGCCGGCCCTCGACTTGACCAATGACACCCTTGCCCGTGGGCGAATCAAAGTCGGTGGCAAGCGCAAGAAGCAGCTTGCGCTCAATCGCCGCCGCCACGATGGCGCGGGCAAGAGGATGCTCGCTGGCATTTTCCAAACTGGCGGCTATCCGAACGACTTCGCCTTCCGCAATCCCCGGAACGGGTATGACCGCGACAACCTTCGGTTTGCCTTCCGTCAAGGTTCCCGTCTTGTCCACAATCAGGGTATTGACCTTCTCCAAGCGCTCCAGGGCTTCGGCATTTTTGATAAGGACGCCCATCCCGGCACCCCGCCCTACTCCCACCATAATCGCCATGGGAGTGGCCAGCCCTAGTGCGCATGGGCAAGCAATGATGAGCACGGTGACAGCTGCGATGAATCCGTATGCAAAGCGTGGCTCAGGACCCAAAGCCGTCCAGGCCGCGAATGCCCCCAGCGCAATCAATATAACAACCGGAACAAACCAGCCCGCCACATAATCCGCCAGGCGCTGAATGGGGGCGCGTGAACGTTGGGCCTTGGCGACCATCTGGACAATTTGGGCCAGCAAAGTGTCTTCGCCGACTTTACTGGCCCGCATGATAAAACTCCCGGTCTGGTTGACGGTACCAGCGAGGAGTTTTGCGCCGCGCGCCTTGCTGACGGGCATTGATTCCCCCGTGACCATCGATTCATCAAGCGATGACCGGCCCTCCGTCAAATCCCCGTCCACCGGCACCTTCTCGCCAGGGCGTACCCGCAGGCTGTCGCCGACGGTGATGGTATCAATGGCTGCTTCCTCTTCTGACCCATCGGCCTTGATGCGCCGGGCCGTTTTGGGCGCAAGATTGAGAAGGGCGCGAATCGCGCCAGACGTATGTTCACGCGCGCGCAGTTCCAGAACCTGCCCTAGCAGAACAAGCACGGTAATGACTGATGCCGCCTCGAAATACACGGCGACCGCATCGCCCATGCGGAATGCCATGGGGAATATCTGCGGCGTCACCGTTGCGACGACGCTATACAGCCAAGCTGCTCCCATGCCCAAAGCGATCAATGTGAACATGTTCAGGCTGCGGTTCAGGATCGACTGCCAGCCCCGCCGAAAAAACGGCCATCCGCCCCAAAGGACAACCGGCGTGGCGAAAGCCATCTGAATCCAAACCGACAAGGCCTCGCTGACCGGCAAAGACATGACGTGGCCTCCCATCTCCAGCGCGACCACCGGCATGGCCAGGACGAGCGAGATCCAGAACCTGTGCGTCATATCGCCAAGTTCGGCGTTGCCACCGATCTCGGCCTTTGGCTTGTCGGGTTCGAGGGCCATGCCGCAGATAGGGCAGTTTCCAGGCCCCTTTTCGCGGATCTGCGGATGCATTGGGCAGGTGAAAGTCAGGCCGCCCGCCAGTGGTTCCATTTGGATCATGTTCTCTGTGCTAAATGGCGATCGCAGACCTATGCAGGACGATCTCGAGAATTGGCTGCTGATTCAAATACGACTGTTCACCGTAAACCCGGACTCTTAGGTGGGTACACCTGACGGCAGGGCGGCCTATGTTAGATATACCGGGCCAAACTGCCAGCAACCAAATTAGCTTTGCCCCAATCGTTTCCTTCGACCGATCTAAGTCGTGGTCTAGAGCAGCCATAGAACTCTAGAGCTTCAGCCGGCTGCGGATACTTGCCTCAACCAAACCTTCGATTTCTAGCGTCTTAAGTCTGGAACGCCGGCCTTTGGCAATCCGCACCTTGGAAGTTGCAACGCCCAAGGAGGAGGCCACCAGCGTAATCAGGCTGGCATTCGCCTGGCCTTCACTCGGTATAGACGCCACGCGCGCCTTTAGTACAGTTCGTCCGAGCCCGTCCGTCTCCCAGCCTTCCAGCTGATCTTTACCTCCGCGCGGTATCAAGCGAACGTGAAGCCGGGCCATAGTTACACGCCTTCTTCGGGAACGGCCCGGCGGATGCATGCCAACGCCGCAGCGATCAGGCAACCTACGATGATCCCGGTGGTCAAGTCCCGCAACAAGGTCAGACCAAAGGTTGCGAGCAAAACCGCGGCGCTCGGCCATTTGTGCAGCAAATCCCAGAACTCTTCCTTGTCAGCCATATTCCAGCAGACGACGAGTAGAACACCCGATAACGCCGCTAGCGGGATGAAGCTGGCCAGCGACGCGGCGGCGACCAAGAAGGCCAGGACGAACAACGAGTGCATTATGCCTGAAAATGGACTGCGAGCTCCCGCTCGAATGTTGGTTGCGGTGCGTGCAATAGTCCCGGTCACGCTGATCCCGCCAAAGAAAGCTGAGGCGACATTGGCGGTCCCCTGCGCGACCAACTCCATGTTTGAACGATGGACGCGGCCCGACATACTGTCGGCGACTTTGGCGGACAGCAGACTCTCGATGCCCCCCAGCAAAGTGAAAGACAGGGCTGAAGGTAGCATTTGGCGTATTAGTTCAAAAGAAAGCGGGGGCAGATGAGGTGCTGGCAGCCCATGGGGCAACTGGCCAAAGCGGCTGCCGATGGTTTCGACCGGGAGGTGGCCCAGCAGTGTCACGACGGAGGCAATCGCAACTGCAATGAGCATTCCGGGCCAAGTGGGTAAGAGCCGCCGCAGCAGAAAGATGATCGCTGCTGACCCCACGCCGATGCCAACTGCGGCACCATTGAGCGTTGAGAGCGCCCCGCCAAGCACAAGGAGCTTGGGAGCCAGCAGACCAGGCTCAGGAACGCTTAGTTTAAGACCGCCAAAATCTTTCAACTGGCTGGCCAGGATGGTGACAGCAATTCCAGCTGTAAAACCGACCGTGACGGCATGGGGGATATGCCGGATCAACGAGCCGAGCCGCGTCAGGCCAGCGAAAATCAGCATCAGTCCCGACAAAAGAACGGTCAGAAATAAGGCTTCCACGCCAAACCTGGCAACGGTAGCAGCAACCAAAACAATGAAAGCTCCGGCCGGCCCGCCAATCTGAAAGCGGCTTCCCCCTAGTGCCGACACCAGAAAACCACCCACGATGGCCGTGTAGAGCCCACGCTCAGGCGAGACGCCGGATGCCACGGCAATCGCCATGGACAGTGGAAGTGCCACCACGGCTACTGTGAGAGCTGCCAGTAGATCGCTGCGGAAGTCCTTGGACCGGTAGCCTTCCGCCAGAATGGTGACGAGCTTCGGGCGATAAAGGTTTGCTGTGCCGGCGCCGTTGGGCATTGCGATCCTCATGCAAGCCAAGCGCGCGTGGGCGGAGGATGTATTAACATCATAATTGATGTTCTAGACATCTTTATGGCTATGCTGTATAGCAGATATAATGGTTCTAATATAGAAAGCCAAGTAACATGCTGACCGCTCCTCAAATGCGGGCCGCCCGAGCGCTGGCTGGCCTGGACCAACGAGAGCTTGCTCAAAAAGCAGGGCTGTCTTTGCCGACCATCCAGCGCATGGAAGCCAGTGACGACGTGATACGCGGCAATGTGGATTCGCTGATGAAGCTCATCGCCGCGTTAGAGGCACTCGGGATCGAACTGCTTGGCGAAGGCAGCGTCAGCGCCAAGGGAGGTCGTGGCGTTCGTCTAAAAACTTGATCCAAGGAATTTATTAGAAGATCGATTTTTGAAATGATTACGCTAGCCACAGTAGAAACAGAGTTCGGTCCGATTCATGTTTTTAGGAAGCGCAGCACCGGCGCCATTTCTTACGAGCAGGACGGATGCTGCCAAAGCGAAGCAGATAGCCGCGGCGTCAGCCTGGCCGCCTATATCCACGCGATCTATGGCCTCATACAGCAGGCGGCGGGCCGAAAGATCCTGCTCATCGGGTGCGGTGGAGGCACCCTAGCGACCCTGCTCATCCACGGCGGATATCAGGTCACGGTCATAGATATCAATCCCGCCTCGTTCAGCATCGCGAGGCAATATTTCGCTCTCCCCGAGCAGGTGCGTTGCGAAGTGGCGGATGGCAAGGCCTTCCTACGAGAGAATATTGGCATCTATGACGCGATAGTTATCGACGCCTACCAAGGCGCAAGGATACCCGCGCACCTGCAATCCTTGGCGTTCTACAGCCTGGTGCGAGATCGCCTGTCGCTAAGCGGCGCGATCTTCGTCAACGTACACCTTGCGCACGCCTTTGACCGCCAGGTCGATAAGATCGCCGAGTGCATGTCCACCATTTTCGCGAATGTGCGCCTTCTCGATTCAACGCAGCTTCTGGACCGCAACGCCATCGTGATGGGCGGTCACGTCGCTCGAACCGAATGCCCACGGATGTTGGTGCCACCCCAGGTTCAGCAAGAGGCTATCGCAGCAGAGCTTGCAGCATTGAAATTCCGCTCTTGGCGATAGCACTGGCTTCCGTGCCCAGCTTATCCGAGCCCGCCTATTTGGGTAGGAGGATTGTGAGTAATAACGAAGAATCCACAATTCCCCGCAACGAATGCGATTCTGCCTCCGATAGATATATCCAGTCGCCGCCTTCCAAGACTATTTCGCCGGACGCCAATCCGAGAATGACTTGGCCTTCGAGACAGTGGAGCATGATGTTGCCGGCCACAGCGTGGGGCGCAATCTTCGCGCCCTCGTGAACAATAAGCCGAATCGCTTCAAAATGCTTTTCTTTGACCAGCGCGGTTGTCTTCGCGTTGCGAAGCTGCGATCCCAGCGGTCCTAAATCGACGACGTTTCCAGGCGTGGCGTGCGGTTGTGCCATGGGCGGCCCTTTATTGCTTCCGGCATGATGATCTTGCGAGCGGGCATCATGGCACAAATTTTTCCCGCGACAACACCGGCTCTCTTGCCCGCCGGCGGTATCTTCGCCGTGCGGGTTCGGTGCCCGGTGGCAAACTAGCTTTGTTTTAAAGTGCTTTCGCAAGCATCGCACACCGGGTCTTTCGCCAGAGCGCCTAGACGGCACGCAACCCAGGGGTTCCCCGATAACGCGCTAGGGCTTAGACTAAGTTACTCCGGATCTGGTGCGGGGTAGCCAACAGATCGAACTGGGACATGCCATGGCAATGCCGCGCATACCACATCCCAATCTTTTGAGCCTGCCGCCACTTTTGCGAGCGGGGTTTCGGCCATTCTTCCTTGCGGGCCCATTTTGGGCATTGACGGTGGTGGTGTTGTGGGTGTTTTCACTCGCCGGTGAACTTACACTGCCTACAGGCTTGGACCCGCTTACATGGCACCGGCACGAGATGTTGTTTGGGTATCTTGGGGCCGTGATCGCCGGATTTCTAATGACGGCAATACCCAATTGGACCGGCCGGTTGCCTTTGGCAGGAGCACCGTTGGCGGGACTGGCCGGTCTTTGGCTCGCCGCTCGGCTTGCGGTTTTGTTCTCGTCGGTCACGGGAACGGTGTTTGCCGCAATGCTCGATGTAGGTTTCCTTGTGATTTTGGCGGGGGTTTGCGCTCGCGAAGTTTTCGCGGCCAAGAATCGCAACTTGCCGATCATTCTTGTTTTGCTGCTCTTTGCTATCGCCGATGCGTGTGATTACGGCCCATCGATCGGCGTGGCCCTCCCTGATGGACTGGGCTGGCGCGCCGGTTTTGCATTAGTCCTGATACTGATCAGCCTGATCGGTGGCCGGATTATCCCCTCGTTTACGCGCAATTGGCTGACGAAGCGGGGCTTTCAACACGGTCTTCCCGAACAGCCGCGCAACTACGATAAGATAACCATCGCATTGACAGCGCTCGCACTGCTGGCGTGGTGTGCCGTGCCCGATGCAGCATGGGCGGGATGGCCGTTGCTGCTGGCGGGATTGGCGCAAGCGATTCGTCTCGGCAGATGGTCCGGGTTTCGTGCAATGCGGGACCCGCTCGTCTTCATACTGCATGTTGGATATGCGTGGCTGCCGATCGGCCTGTTGTTGCTCGGCATTTCGCATTTCACACCGGAAATTCCTCCGACGATGGGCCTTCATGCTCTTGCAGCGGGTGCAATGGCAACAATGACTCTGGCTGTGATGACACGCGCAACACTTGGGCACACCGGGCGTGAGCTTCGCTCCGACTCCTGGACGACTATAATCTATGTGCTCGTCACGGCCGGGGCTCTAGTTCGTGTCAGCGCACCCAGACTGCCATGGGATTATATGCGGCTGATCGAGCTAGCCGGATCCCTTTGGGCCGGTGCCTTCTTACTTTTTTTGCTCAGCTATGGGCCAAAGCTTCTTGGTGCGCGAGCCGATGGACGCCCATAGTAATTGTCAATGGACCTTCAAAGAGGGGGATATCCGGCCGCAAGCGAGCAGCGCTCAGCGGCCCAGTCCAGAATCACGGTCAGCCTTGGAAGTTGCAAACAACAGCCCAGGGGCGTATTGAGCGAATAAGCGTTCCTAGGGGGGCTTCGTATGGCTGAACAGGCATTGACGAAACCGTCTACCGATCCTGTCAGCGACATATTGAAATGGGTTCTGCTTGCGGTTGCAGTAGTCTGCTTCGCGCTCATGATCTGGGCTAGCGTACTGACCTATCGCGCAGCGCCACCGCATCCCGATGTCTTCGTTGATCAGAACGGCGTGGCCGTTATGACAGGCGCAGATATAATTTCTGGCAAGGCCGGTTTCCAGAAAGCCGACCTGATGGATTACGGCAGCATCTATGGAATGGGGTCGGAATTCGGTGAGGATTATACCGCCTCCGCGCTCGTGCGCCTCGGTGTTCTGACCAAGCAGAGTCTTGCCAACTCAAGCGCCACCCCTCCGAACACTCAGTCACCGGCTAACCAATCGCTCGCCACAACTGGGCCCGCTGGCGCGCCGCCAAAACCCACGACCCCTGCACCGGTGTCGCCAGCCGCTGCACTGGACGATGCAGCCGTCACGGCGGTAATGCAGAAGCAACTGCAAGGCATTGATCTCACGCAACCCACAGTCATTCTGCCGGATGCTGTCGCGCAGGCTGTTCGTGGCGTGCAAGCCGAGCTAATGGCAAAGCTCAACACCGTCAAGCTCTCCGCAGGCTGGGTTCCTGCGAAGAGCCTAGACCCGGCCCTACGAAAGCAAACCGCAGACTTCATCATTTATTCCGCGCTTACGACGGTGGCGAGGCGTCCTGGTACCACGACCTCATGGACAGAAAATTGGCCGTTTGAGCCTTCGGTCGGCAACACCCCAACGACCAATACTTTTATGTGGACGTGGATCAGCTTCTGCTTCACGTTTTTCGCTATGGGCTTCGTACTGTGGCTCTACCGCGCCTATCTCGATCATCCTGATGATGCTCCGATGGAACGAAGCCTTGCCGAATACCGCGGCCTGACGCCCAGCCAGCTGAAAACCGGAAAATATTTCGTGGTCGTCGCGCTCGTCTTCCTGGCGTCGCAAGGCGCGGGTGCGATCATGGCGCACTCCTACTACGACCGCGAATTATTTTACGGAATACAACTCAACTATATCCTCCCCTTCAATTTCCTCCGAAGTTTCCACACCCAAGCCCCTATTATCTGGATCGGACTGGGCTGGATCGCGAGTGGCCTTTTTCTCGCGCCTGCGATCGCCGGAGGTCGCGAGGCCAAGGGCCAGGGGCTGCTCGTCGATATTCTGTTCTGGGTGGCACTCTTCGTGGTCGGGGCCGCCCTCCTGGGCAATTACCTCGGCATTCAGGGCGTGATCGACGATGGCTGGTTCTGGTTCGGAAACCAGGGGCTTTCCTACATCCAGCTCGGACGATTCTGGCAAATAGGCTTTTTTGTAGCGCTGCTTAGTTGGAGCGGATTGATGTTCCGTGCGCTGTGGCCGGCACGCGACGTGGTGATCGAGGCAACCAAACAGTTTTGGAGCGGCCGGATACGCCTGGAACATCTGATTTGGGCAGCGACTGTCAATGTTGCGCTGCTTTATGCATTCGGAATGATCCCGCTCACAGGCGTCGAGAAGTCCTTTACCATCACGGATTTTTGGCGCTGGTGGGTGGTCCACCTCTGGGTCGAACAGTCATTCGAGTTCTTCGCCGTCGCGATGAGCGCCTATCTGCTGATGTCGCTCGGCCTCGTTTCTCGAAAGCTCGCCGAGCGGTCGGTCTATCTTGAGCTCATTCTGATCTTCTTGGGCGGGGTACTCGGTACCGGTCATCACCTCTATTGGGCGGGCGGGCCCAGCATGTGGGTGCCGCTGGGCACGATGTTCTCCTTCATCGAAGTGCTGCCGCTCGTGCTTTTGATCCTGGAGGCTATCTCGCAGCATCGACTGATAAAGGGCGCTGCGGCTTTCGACTATGGGCTGGCCTACACATATATCCTGGGGTCGGCCTTCTGGAACTTCGTTGGCGCAGGCGTGTTCGGGGGCGGCACACTCAATGCGCCGTTGGTGAATTATTACGAGCATGGCACTTTTCTAACGTTGAACCATGCCCACACATCTCTGTTCGGCGCGTTCGGGCTTTTGGCGCTGGGACTTATCTACTTCTGTCTTCGTTACCGCGCCGGGCCTGGTGCGAAATTCGACGAACGACCGGGGTACATCGCCTTCTGGTGCTACAATATCGGTTTGGTGATGTGGATATTCCTCCACTTCTTCCCAATCGGTTGGCCTCAACTCAACGCGGTCTTCGAGCATGGCTATGCCTGGGCCCGCAGCCAGCAATTTTACGATCAATATCTGTTCTGGCAGTGGATGCGACTGCCCGGGGACGTTGTATTCTCAGCGGGCGGGCTTATCATGTGTTGGGATTATCTAGCCAAACTTCGCCGCCGCGCGCGATCGGCGTAGCTAAGCCCGACATAGCTACGATCAGGTGACAGCGACCAGGCGCACTTTGATCGGACTGGCAGTACGGCGGCATTCACACGCCTAGTGGACCGCCATAGACCCAAACCCTCGCTATCGGCGCGTGTGGCGGCGATTCGGGCTCGACGGTCCATTTCCCTGGTCGCGAAATATGGCAGCCTCCAATACTCAGGCGTTTCTGCCAGGGCGCGCCACTAGCCAGGCGCCGCACCCGGACATAACCGCAAGGGCAAACCAGGTAACAGCATAGAACAAATGCATGTTGCGAAATTGCACAACGGTCAGACCGCCGACGGGGTAACCTTGCGTGCCCGACGCCTCAGCATCGACAAAAAAGGGCGCAACGATTCCAAGATGCCGGGCTGCAGCTATCGCGGCAACGTCGCGAGAAAACCATTTTCCAAGGAGTGGTTGGTTCGGCCGCAAAAAGCGGCCTTCCGGCTCAGAGATTCTCAAAAGGCCGACCACAGTAACGTCTCCCGAAGGACGGTTCTCTTTTTCAACAGCATCGCTTGGGACAAAGCCGCGGTTGACGAGTACGAGTCCCGTTGAAGTCGCAAGCGGCGTCAGCACCCAAGCGCCGTGGCCACGGACCGTAAGCGCATCCACCAGCGTTTCACCCGAATACAGATAGCGGCCGCGCAGCTTAACCCGGCGATATTCATCCTGCTCCGGGTTGACAGTTGTCCAGTCTCGCGACGGCGGGAGTAAACTGGGCGGGGCATGTATCCGCGTTTCGACCCGGTCAATCAGCGCCAGCTTCCATACGCGGCGCTCCAACTGCCAAACGCCCAGCGCAAAAAATAGCGACGCGGACAAAAGGCACAGAAAAAACAGCGACCAGCGCTTCACCGTTGCCGACTACATGCCGCGATCGGACATGTCGCCCGACATGCCGGGCATCATATTGAGATTGAGATGGTCCATGATCCAGAGCGAACCGCCGATGGTGATCAACAGGAGCACGCCGGTGAAAACATAGGCCACGAGGGTCCAGCCATGCTGGGCGCGCGCGTTGACGTGCAAGAATGCGAACGTATGCACGAGGATCTGGGCTACCGCGAAGGCGACGATGAGCGAAGCTGCGACGACCGCATTGGAAATGACATGGCCCAACACCAGCCAAAAGGGAATAATCGTCAGGACAGCCGCAAGCGCGAAACCGGCAAGATATCCTTTAAGCGTAAAATGCGTTTGGTCCTGAAAATCGTCGTGCATCAGGCCGTCACTGACATGGTCTTCCTGGTGCATCACAAGGCTCCCAGCAGATAGACAAAGGTGAAGACGCCGATCCATACCACGTCAAGAAAGTGCCAAAACATGCTGAGGCAGAGGAGCCGACGTCGATTATCCGCTTGTAGACCCCGCTGACCAAGCTGGACCAGCATACACGCGATCCAAATGACACCGAATGTCACATGCAATCCATGTGTACTAACCAGAGTGAAGAAAGCTGATAGATATCCACTGCGTTGCGGCGTAGCGCCTTCGGAAATCATGTGCGCAAATTCCGAAAGTTCGACGCCGACGAATGTCATTCCCAGCAACGCGGTGACAATGAGCCAGAAACGCAGCGCTCCAAGCCGTCCCTGCTGCATCGCGATCATGGCTAGGCCGCAGGTCAGGGCTGAAACAAGCAGCACGGCCGTGTTGAAGCCCACAAGCCTAAGATCGAACAGGTCTCTGGGCTGGGGCCCGCCGGCGAAGCTGGTACTCAGGACGCCGAATGTCGCGAACAGTGTTGCGAAGATGAGTGCGTCGCTCATGAGATAAATCCAGAACCCCAGCAAGGTTCCTCCCCCCGCATGGGCGGGGCCCTCGTCGGCAGTCTGGTAAAAAACGGGCTGAACCCCGGCAGCGACGCTGTCGTTTTCCATCGTTACACCCCTGCCCCTAAGCGCTCGGCGCGGGACACTTCGTCAGGTGTCACAAAATAATCCCGATTGTAGTTGAACGTATGAGCTATCGACACGACCAACAGCGCGACGAACGCCGCCATTGCGAGCCACCACATGTACCAGATCATCGCAAAACCGAGAACCATGGCCAGCGCGGATATAATCAGGCCCGCGCCCGTGTTGCGTGGCATGTGGATGGGCAGATACCCGGTGGTCGGCGCCCTCGCACCCCGAGCTTTCATATCGTACCAGGCATCATGATCATGAACGACGGGCGTGAAGGCAAAATTGTAGAAGGGCGGCGGTGACGGCATCGCCCATTCCAGGGTACGGCCGTTCCATGGGTCCCCAGTGGTGTCGCGCAATTTCTCGCGATTGATAATGCTCACCGCAATCTGGATAACAAAGGCGAGGATTCCGACCAGGATAATCAGTGCACCGATCCCAGCGATTACGAACCATATCTGGAGCGAGGGGTCGTCGAAATGACGGACACGCCGGGTCGTACCCATTAGACCCACGATGTAAATCGGGGTCCAAGCGACCCAATACCCCACCACCCAGCCCCAAAACGTAACTTTTCCCCAGAAGGGGTCCAGGCGGAAGCCGAAGGCCTTGGGGAACCAATAGTACATGCCGGCGAACAAGCCGAAGACCACGCCGCCGATAATGACATTGTGAAAGTGCGCGACCAAAAACAGCGAATTGTGCAGGACAAAATCCGCCGGCGGTACCGCGAGCAAAACACCGGTCATGCCACCGACGACGAAGGTCAGCATGAATGCGACAACCCACATCATGGGAAGCTCAAAGCGAATTTCGCCCCGATACATCGTGAAAAGCCAGTTGAAGATTTTCGCACCCGTCGGGATCGAAATTACCATTGTGGCGATGCCGAAAAAGCTATTCACGCTGGCGCCGGAACCCATGGTGAAAAAATGGTGCAGCCACACGAGGTAGGACAGAATGGTGATCACGACGCTGGCATAGACCATGGATGAATAGCCAAAGAGTCGCTTGCCGCAGAAGGTCGAAGTCACTTCGGAATAGATGCCAAAGACGGGGAGGATGAGGACATAAACTTCCGGATGCCCCCATAGCCAGACGAAGTTCCAGTACAACATCGGATTACCACCGAAGTCGTTGGTAAAGAAATTGGTGCCGACATAGCGATCCAGCAGCAGCAGCGCGAAGGCGCCGGTCAAGGCGGGAAAAATTGCAATCGCCAATACGTTGCTGCAGAGGGCCGTCCAGGTGAATACCGGCATCTTCATCAAGGTCATGCCGGGAGCGCGCAACTTGAGAATTGTCGTGACCATGTTGATTGAGGACAAGGTCGTCCCCACGCCCGCTATTTCGAGCGCCCATAGATAATAGTCTGGTCCCGTGTCCGGACTATTGGCCAGATTTGCCACTGGGACATAGTTAAGCCAGCCGGCGCGGCTGAATTCGCCCACGAACAATGACGCCATAACCAGAAGGGCGCCCGCTACGGTCAGCCATAGACTTAGGCTATTGAGAAAGGGAAACGCCACGTCGCGGGCACCGATCTGAAGCGGCATGACAAAGTTCACGATGCCGACGATCAGAGGGATCGCGACAAAGAAAATCATGATGGTCCCATGCGCCGTGAAAATCTGGTCGTAGTGGTGGGCTGTCAGATACCCCTGGTCGGCCCCAAATGCCAAAGCTTGCTGAAGGCGCATCATCAGGGCGTCGGAAAAACCGCGCAGCAGCATGACGATGCCGAGGATGATATACATGATACCGATCTTCTTGTGATCGACGGAGGTCAACCATTCGCGCCAAAGCCAACCCCAGAGGCGGAAGTACGTCACCGCACCTAGAATAACGGCACCGAGAAGCGCCACCACGGCAAAGGTGCCGAGCAAAATGGGCTCATGGAGGGGAATGGATTCCCAAGAAAGACGGCCGAAGATTGCCTTGGCTAGCGTATCACTCACAGCTTGGCGCTCCGTAATGGGTCATTGCCGTCATTGGTGATCCGGGGAATGTTCGGCTGGCGTTTTGGGCGCCAGGCTCGAACCGGTGCTTCTGCTATTCTCTTTGAAGATTGCTCCTTGGGGTTTTGGCGCTTCCGCACCATCCCGGGATGGCATCATTCTGTGCCCAGGCATGGCGTCTTGCATCATGACCTGGCTGGAGCAGGCGGTGCCAGGTTCCACGCAGCGCTCCAGAATACGGCGATAGAGCCCTGTATCGGCGCGAGAGTAGTGCAGGACGGGGACGCGCTCCGACGGCTTGAGCAAAGCGCGATAGTCCTCCAATCCGAGACCGCGGCTGCTGGCTTTGACGTCCGCAAGCCAGCGCGCAAAGCCCGTTGCGTCTACACCCTTGAGACGGAAGTGCATGTCAGAAAAACCGGCGCCACTGTAGTTGGCGGAATAACCGTCGAAATCACCGGTCCGCCGCAGGATAGCGTTCATCCTGCTCTGCATGCCTGGCATGGCATAAATCATGCCTGCCAAAGTGGGCGCGTAAAAGGCATTCATCATATTGCTGGAGGTGATGTCGAAGCGCACTGGCCGGTTGATTGGCAATACGAGTTCGTTGACGGTCGCGACCCCCTGTTCCGGATAGATAAACAACCACTTCCAATCCAGCGACACGACCTGCACCACAAGTGGTTTCTGCGCGGGTTGGCCCGCTGCGGCCGCTGCTTGCGCACCGGTTTGTGCTTTTGCGGAAAGGGGACGGAAGGGATCCAGCAAATGCGTGCTGGACCAGGTGAGCGCCCCCAATGCGATAATGATTATCAATGGTGCCGACCAGATCGCCAGTTCCAAGGGCGTGGAGTGATCGAAAGTCGGATCGTAGGTGCCCCCACGTCCCTTGCGGTACCGCCATGCAAACAAAACGATCAGGATGATTACCGGGACAATGATGAGAAGCATCAGCGCGGTGGAAAACAGAATGATATCGCGCTGCTCGCGGGCGATATCCCCGGCGGGGTCAAGGACGGGGCCGCTACAGCCTGCAAGCACCAAAAGAAGTGCGGGAAACGCGGCCTGCGATGCGCGCCGGAGGCGCGAGAACCTGTGCGTCATAGGCGGCACCCTCGGCCTTTTTTCGTCCTGAAGCCATTGGACATTTTGCCCGATTGCAGCAAGTATGGATTCTGTCAAATTGGCAAGCAATAGCGAAAAAGGGCTCGTCATGACGGCACCAGCGACCCCAAACTCCGCCCCCCTTGAGCGGGACGCGAGCATTATCAACGCGCGGGCCGACCATAGTTTACGTCCCGGCGACATCGCCATCGGCGTCATTATCGGGCGCACCAGCGAATTCTTCGACTTTTTCGTTTATGCATTGGCTTCCGTGTTGGTTTTTCCGGGACTCGTCTTTCCTTTCGCCGACCCCCTGACGGCAACCCTGTATTCATTTGCCTTGTTTTCGCTCGCCTTCGCGGCCCGGCCAATCGGGACGTTGATCTTTATCGCGATTGATCGGAATTACGGACGTGGGGTCAAATTGACCATCGCCATGTTCCTGCTGGGCGGATCGACAATGGCGATCGCCCTGTTGCCGGGATACGACCAAGTCGGAGCCTTGTCCGGATGGCTGCTGGCCCTTTTCCGAATCGGGCAGGGCGTGGCGCTCGGCGGCGCCTGGGACGGACTTCCGTCGCTTTTGGCGTTGAATGCGCCCAATAACCGGCGGGGATGGTATTCCATGATCCCCCAACTGGGCGCTCCGCTGGGGTTGCTCATTGCAAGCGCGCTCTTCACATATTTTCTGCTATTGCTGACCCCGGAGGACTTTCTGTCCTGGGGTTGGCGTTACCCCTTCTTTGTCGTCCTGGCGGTAAACGTCGTGGCGCTTTTTGCGCGGTTGCGCTTGGTCGCCACCCCGGAATTCCAGCGCCTCTTCGAAACGCGTGATCTGCAGCCCTCCCCGCCGTTCCAAACGCTGTTCCATGAGTGGCGCACGATCATACTTGGTGCGTTCGCGCCCTTGGCAAGCTTTGCGCTGTTTCACCTCGTCACAGTCTTTCCCTTGTCGTGGGTGACATTGCATTCCGAACCCAAACCGATCCGGTTTCTTACCATCGAAATGTTAGCCACGATCGTTGGCGTACTGGCCATTATGGCGTCGGGGCTGTTGGCGGACAGAGTGGGACGCCGAGCTGTGCTCGGTGTTTCGGCGGCACTTATCGGAGCTTATAGCGGCTTTGCACCCCAGCTACTTGGATCTGGCTTATTTGGTGAGGCCATTTACATGTTCGCCGGCTTCGCTCTGCTCGGCTTGGCGTTCGGGCAATCTTCTGGCGTAGTGAACAATACGTTCACACCGCATTATCGCTACACAGGCGCAGCAATCGTGGCGAACTCCGCCTGGTTTTTTGGCGCCGGCTTCGCGCCTCTGGTTGCCTTGTTCTTGGCCTCGCGTTTCGGACTGTGGTCCGTCGGGCTATATCTCCTGTCCGGCGTTGCTGGGACATTAGGCGCGTTGGCGTTGAACCGGCAGCTGGCGCAGCGTATGCACTGAACAGTTCCCCCACGTCGGCAGTTTGTGGCGTGGCCGGCATTTCAATTTCAATTCAAGGATTCGCCCATCGGTTGGAGCGTTCCGCGCGATGCCCGCCGCGGCGCGTTGCGTCCGCGGGCGGCGACCGATGAAGGTACTAGTAATTGTACCTTGACGTACCGAACCACCGATAAGCCAGCAATTGCGTTATATTCTAGAAGGGGCGAATTGTTGAATGTTTGCGCTGCCTCAATGTGACCAGCTCTGACACACAGTTAAATGGCCTTTATGACATACCACATAATCTATTTGACCCATGGCGATGACGTCTGCGGCCGCGATCGCTTCGAGTCCCCGGGTGACGATGCCGCCAAGGTCTACGCCCGGCGATTTCTGCAAAGTCCCTTCGGTAAAGGCTATGAGATATGGCAAGGAGCGCGCCTAGTTGATCGTTCATTTTCCACAGTGAAGAACGGCCATCATGAGCGCTATAAATCCTCAGGTGAGACACAAACTCACGGAGTCACGGCGGATTAAAGTGCCCGCCGAGACCGGGTGAGACATTATCCCGTGACGAAGTTGCGCCTTTTGATCGAAACATAAAGCGGGTTCTGGCGCCGTTGCGCCGCTGGCAGCAGCGAGACCGCAACCTTCTGGTTAAAAAAGCGTCAGACCGGCCTTGATGGCGCCCGTTTGCGCGAACCTTCCAAGAATTTCCGGTTGGACTATTACGGACGCTTAACGCACGAACGATTTTGCACCCACGGCGTCAGGCCGTGCGATTTCTCGCTACTTCAACTACTTAACGAGGCGCTGCCTGCCGCTGCGGCAGGTTTTCCGACAACTAAAGAGACCAGGCGCTTTCGCAATCCAGCCCCACAGTATAGCTTTTTTGCGGGCTACTGGTCGCGGAGGAAGGGTGTTCACGCTTGAAGGCACGAAAGTCTCCGCCCGGCAACTACCACTAGAGGTTATGGGTAGTCCCGAGCGGCTGCTAAAGGAGGCGACTACACTCCAAGCCCTTGCGAACGCCTCTGATCGGCTCTGGCAGACCACGGATTTGAGAGCCGGCCTCCAGGAAATACTTCAAGGCTCTATCACCTTGCTGGCTGCGGAGAAAGGAATGGTCCAGCTCCTTGAACCGGATGGCCGGCAGTTGACCGTGGCCGCCCATGTGGGATTGGAACGTTCCTTTCTCGAACGCTTCCGTGTTGTGACGGCGGACGACGAGAGTGGGTGCGGTCGCGCGTTGCGTACGCGCGCACGGATCGTCATTCCCGATGTGGACGCCGAACCCTCCTACCGCCCGTTCCTGGACGTTGCCAGGTTGTCCCGTTTTCGGGCCCTCCTCTCGATCCCCCTTCTGGCGCCGAATGGTGCGCTCCTGGGCGTTCTTACGGTCCATTTCGACGAGCCGCGTGTACCGGACTCACAGGAACTGGCGCTTCTTGATCTTTACGTAAAGCAGGCAACCGCGTTCATGGAGCGTGTTCGCCAAGAAGAACAAGTTACATTTCTCAGTCGTGAACTCTCGCACCGTTGTAAAAACATCTTGACGGTTGTCGAAGCAATTGCACATCGAACCCTGACGCACGAGGCGGCTAAATCCTTCCTTCCTCGGCTACACGCGCTTGCAGCCAGTCACGATCTTCTGCTGCGCCAGAATGGTGCTGGGGCGACAATACCCGAGCTGGTGCGGTCCCAGCTGGATCACATGCTTGATCCTGCCAAGGACCGCATACGGATCGACGGCCCGTCGGTTCACCTGAAACCGGATTCCGCCCAAGCGTTGGGCATCGCGTTTCACGAGCTGCTAACCAATGCGGGCAAACATGGCGCGCTCATCCACGACGGAGGACAAGTTCGACTTGCCTGGACCTGCGAAAGATCCAAAGCGGAGACTTGCCGGATTGCGATTGTCTGGACCGAAACAGGCGGACCCATAGTATCGTCTCCCGCCAAAACAGGATTTGGCTCGTTGGTGCTTGGTCGCATGATCGAGCAGGCCCTAAATGCCAAGGTATCAATGGAATTCAAACCTGAGGGTTTCACATGGCGGGCGGAATGGGAACAACCTCTCGCCACTCCGGAATTGCCGCCTCGCCGATAACATCGGATTTTATGACCATCGATCACGAGCGCTCCGGTTGAATGATCAAATCTGGCGTTTCGTCAGTGCTGAGCCCTTATGGAAGGCAATGTGATCCGTCTTATCGCTTTTGATCTCGTATTGCGGGTCCCGCTGGTCTGCATGATGGGTATAACCTTGAACCTGGAAGTTCCTGACATGCACGCGAATGATCGTACCACTCACACGCCCAGCCTCTGAATTCCAACTTACATGCTCGCCGACCTTGAATTTATGCATCATGCTAAGCGGACCTCCCGACCGACGCGTTTAGCGCGAAAGAGACACCGACCTGATAGCAGTTTATACAATTGTCCGCAGTTGGTACGGCCACAACCATTCCGGCATAGATCTCGATGATCGTTGTCCCCGAATGCAAAACGGCACACAAGACTTGGTGACATTTCAAAGTATGAATGAAGGCGGTGAGCGGTGAAGACTAAGCGGCCACGACCGTAATTTTGGCCGGAGTTCGCGAGGACGCGCGCTTTCGGATAGAAATTTCAACGTCCCGATCCAGCGCAGTCAAAAACGTCATTAGGCGCTCAACAGAAAAGCCTTCGAGTTTGTAGTTTTTGAGCGAAGAAATTTTCGGTTGGGGGACGCCCAGTAGTTCCGCCGCGCCTGCTTGGGTCAGCCGGCGGTGGCCTACAATCTCGTTAATCGCATAGGCAAGGCGCAACTTGGTGTGCAGCTCCTTGGCTTCGGGCAGCCCAAGATCGGCAAATACATTTCCACTGCCGCGCACAACCTGGTCCTGAAGGGCACTACTTTTCTTTGCCATAGTCTTTCTCATACATTTCCCGCCCCAGTTTGAGGCGCCGGGCCACCATTTCAACGTCGCCCTTGGCCGTCTTTATTCCCTTTGGCGACTTTTTTTGAAACGCATGCAGTACATAAACTGCCCCAGAAAATCTGACGCAATAGACGGCCCGATAAGTGTCCTTGTCGAAGTCTTCGACAATTTCAAAAACACCACCACCATCCCCTTTCCAGGGCTTCGCCGAAGGGTGCTTTCCGCCAAATTGAGCAACACCCAAAGCATTGCCAATCTCGCGGCGCACTTGAGCGGGAAATTCCAGCAAATCGTCTCTGGAACTACCAACCCAAAAAAGAGGCTTTTCGCCCTCTATATTCTGCCTTGCCATATTTATACCTGTTTGGGTATATTGTCAATATGCGGGTCGGATGAATGCCTGCCTCCTGACCCAATATAGCTGAGCTGGGAAGCTGTCCTGAATAGTTCCGACCTAGGACCGCGTGTCCAGGAGGCGTTTCAAGGACGGGACGCGGATCAGGCGGCGCCGGCCGACGGTCAGACTCTCCACAGCACCCCCAGCAATGAGCTGGTAAATCATGGCTCTGCTTAGCCCTATCGCCGAGCAAGCCTCGGCAACCGAACAGGTCAGCCGCTCCTCGAACGGGATCAAAGACTTGTTGGAGGCTTTTTCAGTGTCCAAAGAAGTCTCGCTACGCATCGCATACTCCTTGATGGCGTCTGTTCCAGACGAGTTGAGCTGAATTGGTGTCTTCTTGATAAAAGAGGGCCGCGTTTAGCGGCTTCTCAAATGCGGGGTCATCAGGCTGGACTGAAAGATATTCTGCCGGCCGATCACCTCGCCGCTTGATCCAGGCCGCACCGAGTTCACACTTGCCGGATGTGACGTGAAAATCCGGCGCGGCCGTATTGGAGCGATCGTCATTGGGCACAAACCGCGCTTTGACGGTCGTGGTGAGCGTCCGAATTGTGCCCTCCCAGCCTCCGTCTTTAGCGCGCGTGAAAATGCCGATCACCGCCATAAACTAGCTCCGCGCTGTCCTGCTGGCGTCCTTTGGCGCACGCCGCTTGCCCCTGAAGCCGCGGTCTCCGTCGAGGAATTGCTCCAGCATGAACGGGATAAGGTCACTGACCCTTTCCTCGTCCCCATAGGCACCCTTGTAGGCGTCAGCATAGGCATCCAACTTTCTATTGAGATTGGGACTGACCGTAATGGCAATTTTCACGGGTTTGCGATCCGGCAATTTTGCGAGCTTTAGGTCTGACATGGGCTTCTCCTTCAACCTCTGTAGGGACGTAAAACAATGTCTTTGTGAACGATCACACGCAGCGGCCATCCGGGTCTGACTTTTATCGTCGGCTGGATATTCAAGTTCTTCTGCGTGATTTGCTGGCCGGCCTGGTTCACGCTGTCCTGTGTCGAATTTCGTATCGACAGCATCAGGTCGCTTTGACCGCTGATCGCGAGCTGACTGCCCACCCCAAGCAGGGTGGAAATGGCCACACCTTTGATAAGCGCCCAAGTATGAAAATCGACTTGATCCTCCAGACCGGAATATCCCGCGGAATCCGTGGCCGGCAGATTGTCGATCTGGATCGAGGAACCGTCCGGCATGATGATGCGCTGCCACACCAGTAGCGCCCTGCTCTGCCCAAACGCGACGACGCTATCGTATGTACCGACCAACCGCGATCCTTGGGGGATGAGCAGGATCTTGCCGGACACTGTGTCGAAGATATTCTGCGTGACCTGGGCAACGACCAGTCCGGGCAAGTCAGAGTCCAAGCCGGTAATGAGACTGGCCGAAATGAGAGTGCCGGCCATCACCTCAAAGGGCGATACGGGGTCCTGGATTTGATGGGGGTTGTAGACGCTGCGGCCATCCGTGGCGTTGACGAAATCCAGTTTGCGCCCAGCGTCGGACGGATCACGCATTGGGTCCAGCGCTAGACCAGCACTAGGCTGCGCCATGCCAGGGATCGACGGTGGCAAGCCCACGGTATTGGCCACGGACCCTACTGCGCCTCCATGCCCCGCTGCTGAGCCAAAGAATATGCCTCCTTCATTGGCCTGACGGGATAGCTGCGCTAGTCGCAGTTCTTCCGCCCGAGCTGTGTCGTTCTCCGATGCGGTGCCGACGGTCGGTAAACCCAACCCTTGGCGGGCGCGAAGTTCCGCCCGGCCCAGATCACCGGGAAGTGGCGCGCCCAATACGGGCGTGTGCACCTTGTCATACCCCGACGGCAATGCCGCCAGACCGTCCGCCTTGGGTTGGCGATCCGTATTGTAAAGCTCTTGCCCTGTGACCGCAGCGCGATGGTTTCCATTACCAAGCGCGATCCACGCAGCAATGAACACCGCCACCGCCGTGCCGCCTAATGCAGCAACCACGACTTTCCGCTTGAACCGGGTAACAGGTCGCGGATTGGCGCGGAGGACCAAACTTTCAGGATCGAGTTTGGGGCTTCCTGCCCCGGCCGGGATTGCTGCATCGCTCATGGCTTATCGCGCCTGATTTGACTTGGCGTCCGCCGTCCGAAGCGGCGCCGTGCGCTTGATCTTCACGACTTGCTGATGGTCTTGGCCTAAGCGAAGTTCAGCCTGCGTGAACAGTTGATCGACAACATAATAGCTTCCACGCACCCGGTAGTTGACCAGATCGTGGTTGCCATTGGGGCCCGACACGAAAAGGGGCGGCGCGTCTCCCTGCGCTAGCGCGGTGGGAAATTCGATATAGACTCGGGTGCCGTCGTCAAATGCCCGAATAGGCTTCCAGGCGACATTGTCACCACTGATTGCATAGCCGAAATGGAGGTTCTCGATGGCTGGCAACCCATCTGTGGGCGATGGCGAGACGCTGGCCGTGGGCAGCGTTTTCACAAGATTGTCTTGCGGATACGTCCACGACACCGCCGCCATGAATGTATCTGCCGTGCTTTGAAGCTCTAGGTGATAGCTGCGGCGGTCGGTGGTGATCACGAGATTGGTCTTGAGACCAGAGGCGTAGGGCTTCGCCAGGATATGGACCTGTTTGGTGGGACCGCTGCCGCTGGTGGTATCGCCCACCACCCACCGGCTGGTGTCGCCGGCGGAAATCGCTGTCAGATTTTCACCGGGCTGGAGCGCGATGTCGCTGACTTCCTGGGGAGCCGCAAAGAGCCTGTAGAGAGCGCCGTCCGAATAGTTGTAGACCTGAATGGCGTTGATATATCCGTCGGTCGAGGGCTCCTGAAGTGCGGCGCTGTTCGCGGCCGCGACGCGCTGTGCCGGCGTCTTGGCTGTCTTTTTCTTGGTCAGAGGGATCGGCTTGGGCGGCGGCACTGCGGCCACTTCGGTAACGGGAACGGACTGCACAAAAGCGGCCGGGATGATCCGTGGCGCCGGTTCCTCCTGGAGTTGGGCCGCCTGCATGGTCGGCGTACTGTGCAGGAATGATGGCAACCATCCGGCATTCGCACAGGCGGACAGGCCGGTGCAAAGCGGAAGCAGAGCGAGGGCGCGGACGGTAATGTGCATGGTGTTCTCCTTCAATTGTCCAGTTCGCGGGACCAGTTGAG
>Ga0164242_10001935_pt1 | contig 24218 bp, 19 predicted proteins | sample OricomgcompostMG_FD_108783 | JGI IMG/M metagenome (GOLD analysis project Ga0164242, IMG submission 108783) | Miracle-Growth compost microbial communities from Emeryville, California, USA - Original compost - Miracle growth compost (MG) ...
CCTCGCGGCGGTCGTCACGATGTACATCGTGCTCGGCGTGCTGTACGAGAGCTTCGTGCATCCGATCACGATCCTGTCGACGCTGCCGTCGGCCGGCATCGGCGCGCTGCTCGCGTTGATCCTGACCGGCCACGACCTCGACATCATCGGCATCATCGGCATCGTGCTGCTGATCGGCATCGTGAAGAAGAACGCGATCATGATGATCGACTTCGCGCTCGACGCCGAGCGGCACGAAGGCAAGCCGCCGCGCGAGGCGATCTACCAGGCGTGCCTGCTGCGCTTCCGGCCGATCATGATGACGACGCTCGCCGCGCTGCTCGGCGCGCTGCCGCTGATCCTCGGCAGCGGCGCGGGTTCCGAACTGCGCCGGCCGCTCGGCATCGCGATCGCCGGCGGCCTGATCGTGAGCCAGGCGCTGACGCTCTTCACGACGCCGGTGATCTACCTCGCGTTCGATTCGATCGCCGCGCGGCTGCGCCGGCGCTTCGGCCGCGACGGTCACGACGACCCGGCGGCGCCGCCCGCCCCGACGCCGGAGCGCTGATGCGATGAACCTGTCGCGCCCGTTCATCCACCGCCCCGTCGCGACCACGCTGCTCGCGATCGGCATCGCGCTCGCCGGCGTGTTCGCGTTCGTCAAACTGCCGGTCGCGCCGCTGCCGCAGGTCGACTTCCCGACCATTTCGGTGCAGGCGTCGCTGCCGGGCGCGAGCCCCGAAACCGTCGCGACCAGCGTCGCGAGCCCGCTCGAACGGCACCTCGGCACGATCGCCGACGTGACCGAAATGACCTCGACGAGTTCGGTCGGCACCGCGCGGATCACGCTGCAGTTCGGGCTGAACCGCAACATCGACGGCGCCGCGCGCGACGTGCAGGCCGCCATCAACGCGGCGCGCGCCGACCTGCCGGCGAGCCTGCGGCAGAACCCGACCTATCACAAGGTCAACCCGGCCGACGCGCCGATCCTGATCCTCGCGCTCACGTCGCCGACGCTGACGGCCGGCCAGTTGTACGACTCGGCGGCGACGGTGCTGCAACAGTCGCTGTCGCAGGTGAACGGGATCGGCGAAGTCGACGTGAGCGGTTCGGCGAACCCGGCGGTGCGCGTCGAACTGATCCCGCAGGCGCTGTTCCACTACGGCATCGGCCTCGAAGACGTGCGCGCGGCGCTCGCGTCCGCGAATGCGAACAGCCCGAAGGGCGACATCGAGTTCGGGCCGAACCGCTTCCAGTTGTACACGAACGACCAGGCGCGCACCGCGAGCGAATACAAGGATCTGGTGATCGCGTACCGCAACGGCGCGGGCGTGCATCTGTCCGACGTCGGCGACGTCGTCGATTCGGTCGAAGACCTGCGCAATCTCGGCCTCGCGAACGGCAAGCGTTCGGTGCTCGTGATCCTGTACCGGCAGCCGGGCGCGAACATCATCGACACCGTCGACCGCGTGAAGGCGATGCTGCCGCAGCTGAAGGCGTCGCTGCCGGCCGACGTCGACGTGACGCCCGCGGTCGACCGCTCGACGACGATCCGCGCGTCGCTGCGCGACACCGAGCACACGCTGATCATCGCGGTCGCGCTGGTCGTGATGGTCGTGTTCGTGTTCCTGCGCAACTGGCGCGCGACGCTGATTCCGAGCGTCGCGGTGCCGATCTCGATCATCGGCACCTTCGCGGCGATGTATCTGATGGGCTTCTCGATCGACAATCTGTCGCTGATGGCGCTGACGATCGCGACCGGCTTCGTCGTCGACGACGCGATCGTGGTGCTGGAAAACATCTCGCGACACATCGAGAACGGCATGCCGCGGATGCAGGCGGCGTTGCAGGGCGCGCGCGAGGTCGGCTTCACGGTGCTGTCGATCAGCGTGTCGCTCGTCGCGGTGTTCCTGCCGATCCTGCTGATGGGCGGCATCGTCGGGCGCCTGTTTCGCGAGTTCGCGCTGACGCTGTCGCTCGCGATCGCGGTGTCGCTCGTCGTGTCGCTGACGCTCACGCCGATGATGTGCTCGCGCCTGCTCGACGAACCGCGCGAACTGCGCCGCGAGGGCCGCGTCGGACAGTGGCTCGAACGCCAGTTCACGCGGCTCCAGCACGGCTACGAGCGCTCGCTCGGCTGGGCGCTGGAGCGCCCGCGCCTCGTGCTGATGATCCTGCTCGCGACCATCGCGCTGAACGTGCTGCTGTACGTGGTGATTCCGAAGGGCTTCTTCCCGCAGCAGGACACCGGGCGGCTCGTCGGCGGCATCCAGGCCGACCAGTCGACGTCGTTCCAGGCGATGAAGGTGAAGTTCTCCGAAATGATGCGGATCGTGCAGGCCAATCCGGCCGTCGACCAGGTAGTCGGCTTCACCGGCGGCCGGCAGACCAATTCCGGCTTCATGTTCGTGTCGCTGAAGCCGAAAACCGAGCGCAAGGTGTCCGCCGACCAGGTGATCGCGCAACTGCGCGGGCCGCTGTCGCACGTCGCCGGCGCGCGCACCTTCCTGCAGGCGGTGCAGGACATCCGCGTCGGCGGCCGGCAGTCGAACGCGCAATACCAGTTCACGCTGCTGTCGGACAACACCGCCGACCTGTACCAGTGGGGGCCGAAGCTGACCCAGGCGTTGCAGGCGCGCCCGGAACTCACCGACGTGAACTCGGACCAGCAGCAAGGCGGCCTCGAAGCGATGGTGACGATCGACCGGCAGACCGCCGCGCGGCTCAACATCACGCCGTCGCAGGTCGACAACACGCTGTACGACGCGTTCGGCCAGCGGCAGGTCTCGACGATCTACAACCCGCTGAACCAGTATCACGTCGTGATGGAAGTCGCGCCGCAATTCTGGCAGACCCCGTCGATGCTGAACCAGTTGTGGATCAGCACGTCCGGCGGCAGCGCGAGCGGCGCGCAGACCACGAACGCGAGCGCCGCCACCGTCACCGGCCCAGGCGCGACCGCGGCGGGCACCGCTGCGACCACGGCCGCGACCGGCGGCGGCACCGCCGGCACGACCGCGCAGAGCGCTGCCGCGATCGCGCTCGACTCCGCGCGCAACCTCGCCACCAACTCGCTCGCGGCAAGCGGCAAGTCGGGCGCGTCGTCGGGCGCCGCGGTGTCGACCGCGAAGGAGACGATGGTGCCGCTGTCGTCGATCGCGACGTTCGGGCCCGGCAGCACGCCGCTGTCGGTGAATCACTCCGGGCAGTTCGTGTCGTCGACGATCTCGTTCAACCTGCCGCCCGGGCGTTCGCTGTCCGAAGCGACCCAGGTGATCTACGACACGATGGCGAAGCTCGGCATGCCGGCGACGATCCACGGCAGCTTCCAGGGCACCGCGCAGGCGTTCCAGCAGTCGCTGAACGACCAGCCGCTGCTGATCCTCGCGGCGCTCGCGGCCGTCTACATCGTGCTCGGGATCCTGTACGAGAGCTACATCCACCCGCTGACGATCCTGTCGACGCTGCCGTCCGCCGGCGTCGGCGCGCTGCTCGCGCTGCTCGCGTTCAATACCGAGTTCAGCATCATCGCGCTGATCGGCGTAATTCTGCTGATCGGCATCGTGAAGAAGAACGCGATCATGATGGTGGACTTCGCGATCGAGGCGTCGCGCGGGGGGCTGAGTTCGCGCGATGCGATCTACGAGGCGTGCCTGCTGCGCTTCCGGCCGATCATGATGACCACCTTCGCGGCGCTGCTCGGCGCGCTGCCGCTCGCGTTCGGACGCGGCGAAGGCTCGGAGTTGCGCGCGCCGCTCGGGATCGCGATCGTCGGCGGGCTGATCGTCAGCCAGATGCTGACGCTTTATACGACGCCGGTCGTCTATCTGTACATGGACCGGCTGCGCGTGTGGTGGGACCGGCGGCGCGGACGGCCGGCGACGCCGGTCGCGGCGGCCGAGTGAAAGACGCTGCGCAACGCGCGCGGGCGACGCATCGCGCCGTGCCGCGCCGCGCCGTCGCGTGGCGCTTTATCGACGCAGTTGTTCGTCGATCGTCCGCGTCAGCGGCGATTCGACGTCGCCCGTATGCCGTGTTTCGACCGGCTCGACCAGCATGATCCAGCATTCGTCGTCGGCGACCGGATTGTGCCGGGTGCCGCGCGGCACGACGTGCATCGACCCGGCCGGCAGATCGACGACGCGCCCGCCTTCGTATTCGATCTTCAAACGGCCGCGCACGACGAAGAACAGTTCGTCCTCGTTCGCGTGATCGTGCCAGACAAGCTCCCCGCGCACTTTCGCCACCTTCACGTATTGGTCGTTCACCTGGGCGACGACCTTCGGCGACCAGTAATCGGATACGTCGGCAAACGCCGCTTCGAGATCGAACGATTCGGCAAACGAATGGGCAGGCATGGTTGTCTCCGGGCAAGGATGAGGAAAGCGGCGAACGGCACGCGTCGCGAGATCGACGGTCTCGGCGCGCGCGCCGGTCGGGATACGCACTGTACGGAGCGCCGGCGCATCGTCCAAGCCAATAATGTTGATGCGACCCATTACGCCGCATAATGCATCGATGACCCGCAATCTCGACCTCGCGCTGATCCGCACCTTCGTCGCCGTTGCCGACAGCGGCAGCATGACCGCCGCCGCGAATCTGCTGCACATGACGCAAGGCGCCGTCAGCCAGCAGATTAAACGGCTGGAAGACCTGCTCGACTGTCTGCTGTTCGTGCGCAAGACGCGCCGGCTGGAACTGTCGCGCCAGGGCGAGCAGTTTCTCGCGAAGGCGCGTCAGCTGCTGCGGCTCAACGACGAAATCTGGACCGACATGACACGCCAGCCGCTGCGCAGCAGCCTGCGCGTCGGCGTCCCGTACGATCTGGTGACGCCGCTCGCGCCCGCGATGAAAGCGTTCGCGGACGCGCATCCGCTGGTCGAGATTTCGCTCGTCTGCGCGGCGTCGCCGGAACTCGACGAAGCGGTGAACGGCGGCCGGGTCGACCTGTCGCTGGTCGAATGCGTCGCGAGCGAAGCCGACGGCGAAGTGGTCCGCGTCGAGCCGCTGGTGTGGGTGAAGGGTCGCGGCAGCGACGCGTGGCAGCGGCGGCCGCTGCCGCTGTCGATGGTCGACGAGCGCTGCGCGTTCCGCCCGGTGGTGCTCGGCGCGCTCGCGGACGAAGGCATCGCGTGGCGCACGGTATTCGAAAGCGGCAACATCGAGGCGACCGCCGCGACGGTGCGCGCGGGCCTCGCGATCACGGCCTGGCTCGTGTCGACGGTGCCGGCCGACCTCGAAACGCTCGCACCGGACGCGGCCGGCCTGCCGGCGCTGCCGCCGTTCGCGATCTGCCTGCGGCTGCCCGCGACGGTGCAGCCGGCGGCGCAGGAATTCGCGCGCTACGTGCGGGAATCGATGCGGCGCGGCGCGGGCAATCCGGCGCCGCTGGCGACGTTCGGATGACGGGGTGCGGTTGATGGGAGCCGGCCGGAAATGCCGACGTACGGCCATTCACCGTCTTGCGCATGCACGATTCCGAAAGACTGTCGAACGCCCAGGCGGCAGCGGATTCCCGCCGGCGGTCGCGGAATTTTGCGCGGCGACCTCGCGTGGCCGATCCTGTGGAACAATCGAGGTCATCGCGCAGGGCAAGAGTCGCCCGCACGCTTTTCAAGCTCGCGCTGTTCATCGGCCTGTTCTGCGTCGCGGTGCCTGATGTCCACACGTACCCGTAGCCGATGCCGGAGAGCCAGGCGCTGCTGTGGTGGCGTGCTTCACGCAGGCTCGGCATCCGCGGTCCGGAGGATCTGTATTTGTCGGTATCGGGGACGATCGATCCGATCGTGGCGGCGTTGGCCTATGCGGAGATCATGGCGTTGTGGCGGTACTGTCGGCGCAGCAAGCATGGGGCCGCAAAAGAGGCGTGAGCGCCGTTGCGGTCGTTAGGTGGCAACCGTTACCAGGACCGAAAACAATGTTGTCGTGCCGACTCAGGTGGTACGCGCTCACCACGTCGCGCATGCTGCGCAGACATTGGCAGTCGCTGTTGCTGTCGGTCCTGCTCCTGCTGCCAGCGATGCCGGTGTTCGCACAGACGCAGATGCTCGGTGCCCCGGTACTTGAAGCGCTGGCGCCTTCGCATAGTGTCGAATGGCGTTTCGCGTGGGTGCACCTGCTCGAAGCCGTGGGTGTGGTGTGGGTATTGGCGCAGCGTACCGCCATCGTCGGCGGTCCGTTCGCGGGTTTTCTCGCGTCTTTGCCGATTCCCGACGGCCGCCGTCGCGTCGTCGACGCCATCGTCGTCGTTGTCGCCAGCACGCCGCTGTTTTTGCCCGTGCTTGCCGCGGCGGTCGCGCTCGCCTTTCTGCCGCACAAGGCCGTCAACTATCTGTTCGTGCTCGATCTGTTCTTCGTGACGCTCGGCTGGCAATTGACTGCGCTATCGCGCAGTACGCGCAACGCCATCGCGTTGACCGTCGCCAATGGGTGCGTCGTCGGCGGCTTGCAGGCTGATGGCCCGATACGCGCGATGGCGCTGGCGATGCCGTTGTTGCTCGCGGCCTACGCGCTTGCGCATACCGTCCCCGCGTCGGCTTCGCGCCCGCCAGCGCGCTGCGCGTTCTCGCGCCTTGTGCCGGGTTCCGTACGCCGCGCCGGCCGGCGGCATCGGCTTGCGCCAATGGCCGGCCTGCAAATCGGCATCGTGCGCGAGCGCGCCGCCGCCATCGCCGGACGCTGCGTGACGATGGGCTCGGCCACGGCCTCCACCTGCTTTCTGCTCAGTATCTGGGACTTCGATGCACGCGCCGTTCCGCTGACGCTGATTTCACAGGGCGCGATTGCGCTGATCGCATCGACGACCTATCGCGACCTGCGAGCCGCTCACCTTCGTGCGTCCCCTTTCATGCGATCGCTGCCGATGACGGCCGCGGCAAACGTTCGGGCCGACTGGCTGACCGTGGTCGCGCTGGCGCTGCCGTTCGCATCGATCGCGCCGCTGCTGCTGGTGGTTCATCACGTGGTGTCGGTGTGGGCGGCGGCGGCGCTGTTGTGCGCCAGTGCGCTACTCGTCGCGTTGCTGTATCTGCCGCAACGCCACGCGCCCCGGCAATCCCCGTTGCTCGGCATCCTGCTGACCGCCGGCTGGGTCGCCATCGCCTGGCCCATTTTCGTTTGACGGACTCATCCATGCTTCAATTCGAAAATCTCGGCAAACGCTACGACAGGCGCGTCGTCTTCGAGCGGCTCCATTACGCGTCCGGCGCCGGATGCGTGGCCCTGTGCGACGAAAACGGCAGCGGCAAATCCACTTTGCTGGGGATTCTCGCCGGCACGATCGACGCCGACGAAGGCGAAGTCTGGCTCGACGGCCATTCGCTGCGCACCGCGCCGCTCAGCGCGAAGTCCGCGTTGGCGTACGTGCCCGACGATTGCCTCGCGTATCCGTTCCAGACCGGTCGCGCGTTCCTCGAACTCGTGGCATCCGCAAGGAAAACGCTCGTCGACACCCGCACGCTCGATCTGGCGGACCGCTTCGGACTCGCACCGCATCTGGACAAGCGTTTCGAACAGATGTCGCTCGGTACGCGCAAAAAGCTGTTCCTGACGGCGACCACGCTCGGAGAACCCACGGTCGTCATCGCGGACGAGCCGGGCAACGGACTCGACGCGGCCGCGCGCGGTGTGCTGGTCGATCTGTTCAAGACGTTGGCCGCCGACCACGCCGTCTTCTTTTCGAGTCACGATCCGGCGCTGGCACGGGCGTGCGACGCAAAGGTGATCCGGTTCGCGGATCTCGAACCGACCCGATAACGCCGGTCACAACTTCTGCGCCATCGCCAGCCTGAAAATCCGCACCCACCGTTTCGCCGCGCGCTCGCTGCGCACCGGCAGCAGCCACAGCGGATGCGCGCGGTCCTCGACGTGCAGCGCGACGCGCCAGCCGTCCGGCTCGTGCCGCGGCTCGGCCGCGCGCAGATCCGCGAAGATGTACGAGCCGCTCGCCGCTCCGACCCGCACCTCGCACAGCCGCTTTCCCGCCGCGAGCCGCACTTCGCCCCAGTCGCCAGCGAGGCCGTGGGTCCAGTCGCCGTCGCGCAGATTCGCGGCGACTTCGCGACGCCGCTGCACGAACGCGGCGACGAGTACCGCAATCAACGCGAGCGCCAGCGCGGCGACGCCGATCGCGACGTCGTTGCCAAAGCGGATCGCGAGCACATCGAACGCGCGGACCGCACCGTAGATCAGCGCGGCCAGCGCGAAAAACACAACGAAAATCGGCATCGGGAAAATTCGGAACCGGACGGCGAACGGCGGCGGCCACAGCCGCCCCACCGCCCGCGCAATGAACGAAACGGATGACCACCGGGCGCGGGCGACCGTCGACTCGCCGCCGCCCTCGCCCACCACCACCACGACCACCATCACCACGAAAACGCCCGTCGAGCGCCCGTCATTAAACGCCTATTGCTGCTGCGGGTGCCGCGCGGCCCACTGCTTGACCACGTTCAGCGTATTCTCGACGTGCTTGTCCGGCGACAGGCTCGTGTACTCATACAGGATCGTGCCGTTCGGCGCGATCACGTACGACACGCGGTTCGCCATCGCCGCGTGCATCGGCATCGACGCATCGTACGACTTGATGATCTTGCTGTCCTCGTCGGCCGCGACCGGGAATTTGCTGCGGCACTCGCTGACCGAGAATTTCTTCAGCGTGCCGATGTTGTCGTGCGACACGCCGATCACCGTCGCGCCGTATTTGCGGTACTGGTCCACCGCCTCCGCGAACTCGTGCGCCTCGATCGTGCAGCCCTTCGTGAACGCGGCCGGATAGAAGTACAGCACGACCGGCCCCTTCTTCAACTGATCGGCGAGCGAGTACGTGTAGGTCCTGCCGCCCAGCGACGCCTGCGCGGTGAAGTCCGGCGCCGGGTCGCCCGGTTTCAGCGTCGCATACGCGCTCGACGCGAACAGCGCGAAGCCGGCGCTGACGAGCGCGACGGCCCCCGCTGCAAAGATGCTGCGTTTCATGTCGGTACCCTCTCATGTCGGTGATGTCGGGATGGCCGCCGTGCGGGCGTCCGCGCGGTCCCGCCGCCCCGCCGCTGTCGCGGCCGGCGGCGCGGCTTCGCGTATTGGATCACACTCCTTGCGGGTCCGCAGCGGCGAGGCCGGCCGGGCGCGCGGCTGCGCAACCGCGCGCCGCGAACAACAATCTGCGAGTCATTGCGCATTTTTTGGCGACAGCCGCTAAAGATTTCGCTGCGCCAGTCGATATCTCCTTCTGATGGGCGGCGCCAGCCAGCCCGGACGCGGCCGGCCTCGCCGCATCCGGGTCCGGGGGCGAGGCCGCCGTAAGAACGTACGTCCAGCGAAAACATGGAAGCAAACAGGTTCCCCGCGCGCCGCCGACGCACGCGGCATGCCGTCCCCGCCTGGCTGCGCGCACTGTGGCCGTGCCGCGCCGGCGGGACGACCACGCAGCAGACAGCGCATCCGGTCCATGCGGGCGCCGTCACGCCGGCTTCGCTCGTCGCCGAGGCGACGGCCGGCGTCGTCGATTTTCTCGTGCACGTCGATCTGCATCTGCGCTTTCTGTACGTATCCGACGCGAGCCTGCGCTTCGCCGGCTATCACCGCGAGTTCCTGCTCGGCGCGACGCTGCACGACCTCGTCGCGCCCGACGACCTGCCGCGCGTCGACGCGCTGTTCGCCCGCGCGGGCGCGTCGGGCGCGCTCGAAAAGGAAACCGTCGCGTTGCTGAAGTCGCTGACCTATCCGGTCAGCGTCGAACTGCGCGTGCAGCGCGCGCCGTATGGCGGCCGCGACGGCTTCGCGGTCGCCGGCTTCGACATATCCGCGTGGCAGGACGGCGAGGCGCGGCTGACCCACGCGCTCCATCACGATGCGCTGACCGGCCTGCCGAACCAGCTGGCGCTCGCGGCCGCGCTCACGCGCGCGCAGGCGGACGCGGACGAGCGCCGCGCGCCGGTCGCGCTGCTGCTGCTCGACATCGACGACTATCAGCGCGTGAACCGCGCGCTCGGCTACGCCGCCGGCGACGAACTGCTGCGCGAGACCGCGCGGCGCCTCGCGCAGTTCGCGCTGCGCGGCGAACTGATCGCGCGCACCGGCAGCGACGAGTTCGCGATCCTGCTGACCCCGTCGCCGCACGCGGGCGCCGACGCGATCCACGCGGACGCGCAGACGCTCGCGCACCGGCTGCTGACCGCGATCCAGCAGCCGTACGACTACGGCAACCAGCCGGTGCATCTGTCGGCGAGCATCGGCATCGCGTTCTACCCGGACCCGCGTCATTCGGCCGACGAGTCGCGCGGCCACGGCGACGCGAGCCCGGTGCTGCGCTGGGCCGACCAGGCGCTCCAGCAGGCGAAGCACGGCGGCGGCAACCGGCTGATGCTGCACGTGCCCGGCGACGGCACGCTCGACGCGCGGCGCCTGAAGCTCGAATCGGACCTGTACGACGGCGTGCGCAACGGCGAGTTCTCGCTGCACTTCCAGCCGATCACGCGCAGCGCGACGGGCGGCGTGGTCGGCGTCGAGGCGCTGATCCGCTGGCACCATCCGGTGCACGGCCTCGTGCCGCCGTCGACGTTCATTCCGCTCGCGGAATCGGTCGGCCTCATCAATTACCTCGGCAACTGGGTGCTGAAGGCCGCGTGCATGCAATTGATGCAGTGGGATGCGCAGGGCATCGCGCTCGAATACGTGGCGGTCAACGTGTCGCCGCAGCAGTTCCGCAATCCGCGCTTCAAGGACAGCGTGCAGGAGGCGCTCGACCTGTCGGGCGCCGACCCGCGCCGGCTGGTGTTCGAGATCACCGAGAGCCTGCTGATGCAGGACCCGGCGCACGCGACGGTGCTGCTCGAAGAACTCACCGCGCTCGGCATCCGCTTCGCGGTCGACGACTTCGGCACCGGCTATTCGAGCCTCGCGTATTTGCAGCGCTTCCCGCTATCGAAACTGAAGATCGACCGCAGCTTTGTCGTTAACCTGATCACGTCGCACAACGATCAGGCGATCGTCAGCGCGGTCGTCGGGCTCGCGCGCACGCTCGGGCTCGAACTCGTCGCGGAAGGCGTCGAGACGCACGCGCAGCGCGAACTGCTGCAAAAGCTCGGCTGCGACCATATTCAGGGCTGGCTGGTGTGCAAGGCGCTGCCGTCCGACGAACTCGCGCAGCGCTTCGAATCGCGCTCGCTGCATCTGCACGAAACACCCTGATGGCGACGCTTACTACACACGTTTTTGGAATTTGACAGGGTTCAGATGGTAAAGGCGGTCCTGCTCGAACAGCTATGGACGCGGATGAACCAGCGCGGCGATTTCCCGCTGCTGTCGCAGTCGCTACGCGCGACGGTCGCCGCGATGAGCAACGACGACCTCGACTTCAGCGCGCTCGTGCAGGTCGTGCTGTCGGACTTCGCGCTCACGCAGAAGGTGTTGCGGCTCGCGAATTCCGCGATGTACATGGCGTTCGGCGGCAACGTGACGACCGTCACCCGCGCGCTGATGGTGCTCGGCATGGATGCGGTCGGCCACCTCGTGGTCGGTCTGAAGATCGTCGATCACTTTCATCACAGCGCGCCGCGGCGCATCGACGCGAAGCTCGAACTGAACCGGACGATGCTGTCCGGCTGCGTCGCGCGCAAGCTGACCGAGGGCGGCGACATGCGCGCCGGCGAGGAAGCGGTGGTCTGCACGCTGATGCGCCAGGTCGGCCGGTTGCTCGTCGTGTTCTATCTGGACGCCGAGTGGGAGCAGATCCGGCTGCGCTGCGAGCGCGGCGCGAACGAGGACGACGCGTGCCACGCGGTGCTCGGCGTCACCTACGACGAACTCGGCCACGAAGCGGCGACGCGCTGGCGTCTGCCGGACACGATCCAGGCCGGCATGCGCCGCTACGATCCGGCCGACGACGACGGCCAGCCGCAACAGTGGCTGCGGGCGATCACGACCTATTCGACCGAGGTCGCGAAGGTGCTGTCGTCGTCCGGGCTGAGCGCCGACGCACGCGAGGCCGGCGTCGCCGAACTCGCGCGCCGCTACAGCCGCGCGCTCGCGACCGACGCGGACGCGCTCGCGCGCATGAGCCTCGCGATCGCGCACGAGGAAGCCGAGGACGGCGTGATGCGCGAGATCGTCGAGTTGCGCGCGGACGCCGATGCGATCGCGCGCAGCAACGCCGTCGACGCGGAACAACGGATCGCGACCGGCATTGCCGAACTGCGCGCGCTGCCGGCGGACACCGGTTTTCGCACCGCGTTGACGCTCGCATCGGAGACGGTGCTCGCGAGCCTCGGCTTCGCGCGCACGATCGTGTTCGTGCGGCGCGGCTCCAGCATGTTCGAGGCGTGCCTCGGCTTCGGGCCCGGCGTCGACGCGGCGCTGCCGTCGCTGTCGTTCAACGCCGCGTTCCAGCCGGACGTGTTCCATCTCGCGATCGCCAATTCGGTCGGCATCTTCATCGAGAACGCGCACGACCCGAAGATGATCGCGCGGCAGCCCGCGTGGTTCCGCGCCGCGTTCGGCGACGCGCGCGCGTTCGTGCTGCTGCCGTCCGCCATGCGGCAGGGCGCGCCGCTCGCGCTGCTGTACGGCGACTGGCTGACGTCGCAGGAACCGCGCCGGATTTCGGCACCGGAGATGAGCGCGTTGAACGAACTCGCGCGCGAGCTGGCGCGCTTCCTGTCGCCGAACGCGATCGAAGCGATGTGATCGCCCCGCGGCCGCGGGTTCAATGCGCGAGCGGTTGCGTGACGTCCGTTCCGAACCAGTGGACGGAGATTTTCTTCAGCGTGCCGTCCTGCTTCATCGACGTCAGCGCGTCGTCGAGCGCCTTCGCGAACTTCGGGTTGCCCTTGCGGAAAGGAATTCCCATGTCCTGATCGGCGCCCTTGAGCACCGCGCCCGGCCGCAGCGGCAGGTGCGAGGTCTTGATGATGTACGGCAGCATCAGCCGGTCGTCGATGGTCGCGTCGATCCGCTTCGCGGCCAGGTCGCGCAGCTTTTCCGGCGCGCCCGGATAGGTCAGCACGTTGATGCCCGGCACCGCGCGCGCCATCTGGTCGTAATTGGTGCCGAGCGTCACGCCGAGCTTCCTGTCGCCCTTGAAGTCGTCGAGCGACGTGAACTGGCGCTTGTCGTCCGCGCGCTGGATCAGTTGCGCGGCCGAGTACGTGTACGGCTGGCTGAAGTCGAGCGCCTGCTGACGCTGCGGCGTGATCGTCACCTGGTTGACGATCACGTCGAACTTGCCGGCCTGCAACGCGGCGATGATGCCGCTCCACTCGGTCGGAATGAATACCGGCTTCACGCCGAGCCGGGCCGCGACGGCCTTCGCGACGTCGACGTCGAAGCCCTCCAGTTCGCCGTGCGCGTTGCGCGAATCGAACGGCGGATAGGTGCCCTCAAGACCGATCCTGAGCACGCCTGCCTGTTTGACCGAGTCGAGCAGATCTTCCGCCTGCGCGGCCGCCGCGGTAAAGCCGAGGATCGAGACGACCAGCATGCCGGCAAGCAGTGACTTCGAGAACTTCATGAACACCCCCCTGTTGGATCGATGGTGGAACCGCCGTCCAGCATTGCACCACGACGAAACCGGTTCGTGGTGCAGAAGATGCGCGGGCTCGGGAAATCCCGCATCCGGGTTTTCCGCGACGCGCCGTGATGCGTCGGCGCTCATCCGCGGCCGGTCTCGACGACCAGCAGCCCCGCCCTCAGCCCCGGCTTGACCGACGGATTCGGAAACACGATCCGTTCTTCGTCGTGCGTGACGACGTAGCGGTAAGCGCCGTCGCGGGCGAGCAGCGTGCCGCGCGCGAGTCGCGTGAAGTTCGGCACGTCGGCCGCGAGCAGCAGTTCGAAGGCGTCGCTGCGTTTGGTGAGCTGCGCGATCACCGTGAAGACGCGCGGCGTCGGCGCAGCGAGCTCGGGCTCGACGCCGCTGACGAGCCTGCGCATCGCCGCATCGGCAGGCGCGAAGCGCGACAGGTCGTTTTGCCCGAACGGCCGCACCTTGCCGAGTTCGAGCGTACACGCGAGCGCGCCGCACGCGTCGGCGCTGAACTGCGAGTACGTCGCACCTTTTTCGGTATGGATGAGCACGGCCGCGACGCGCGCATCCGCGAGCCGCTCGAACAGCGCGTCCGCCGGCGGCTCGCCGGTATGCGGCAGCAATGCGAACTGTTCGAACACCGAAGCACGGATCGCCGTGTGCAGATCCCAGTGCCAGCGCATCAGCGGCGCGTCGGACGCGTCGGCGAAGAAGCGCCGCGCGACGCGTTCGAGCACCGCCGCGCGCGGCGCATCGCGGCTCGCCGGCACGCGTTCGTGGCGACCGCCGAACAGGCGGTTCAGATCGTCGTCGAGATAGCGCACGCCCGCGCGCATCGCGCCGACGTTGCCGAGCACGACGAGCAGCCGGCATGCGAGCGCGACGCGCCCGCCCGCGATATCGGCGACGAGGCGCGACAGCATTTCGACCGGCGCGGTCTCGTCGCCGTGCACGCCGGCGGACAGCAGCACGCTGATGGTGCCGCGATTCGCGCGGTGATGCGTAGCAACCGGGTCGAAACACACGACGCCTTCTTCGAGCCATTGCCAGCACACGCCGTTCGCGTCTTCGCCGTGCGCGGCGCCGGCCGACGCGGGCCGCGCGCCGGCCAGCGTCGACGCGAGGAAATCGTGCAGCAGCGAATCAGCGCTGGAAGTCATACAGCGCGCCGAGTCCGAGCAGTTGCGTGAGTTCGTCGAGCGCGGTGCGCGACTCGTCGAGCAGCGCGGGATCCGCGAGATCGTCGGGCGCGAGGCGGTCGCGATAGTGCCGGTCGATCCACGCGTCGAGCTTGCCGAACAGCGCGTCGTCCATCCACACGCCGCGCGCGACCGCCGCGCGCTCGGCGTCGTTCAGCACCACCCGCAACCGCAGGCATGCAGGCCCGCCGCCGTTTCTCATGCTCTCGCGCAGATCGAACACCAGCACGTCGCCGATCGGCCCGCGCTTCGCGACGAGCGCGTCGAGCCAGGCCGCGACGCGCGGATTGTCGCGGCACTCCTGCGGCACCACCAGCATCTGCGAGCCGTCGTCGCGGCCCAGCAACTGGCTGTTGAACAGATACGACGACACCGCGTCCGCGACGCTCACCTGCGCATCGGGCACTTCGATCACGTCGAGCGACGCGCCGCGCGTCGCGAGCTTCGCGCGCAGTTCGTCGTAGAACGCCGGCTGGTCGACGAACGCGAACTGATGGCACAGCAGCAGGTTGCGATTGGCAACCGCGATCACGTCGTTGTGGAAGACGCCCGCATCGATCACGTCCGGGTTCTGCTGCGCGAACACCGTCGCGTCGTCCGCGAGCCCGTGGCGGTGCGCGACCGCGCGGCTCGCCTCGAAGGTCTGGCGCGCCGGATAACGCGTCGGCTGCGGCCCGTCGCGAAACTCGCTGCGGCCGTAGACGAAGCACTCGACGCCCGGCGCGCCGTCGTCCGCGCACAAGCGCATGTGGTTCGCCGCGCCTTCGTCGCCGAGCGCCGCGGCGGCAGGCAGCGCGTCGTGCACGACGAAGTGCGCCGGATCCGCGAAGATCGCGGCGAGCGTACGGCGCGTCGCTTCGTGCTCGATCGCGCGATGCAGCTTGCTGCACAGGTTCGCCGGCGTGAAGTGCACGCGCGCGTCCGGCGTGTCGGCGGACGGGCTGACCGTCGCCGCGTTCGCCGTCCACATCGCCGACGCGGAACTCGCGGCGGCGAGCAGTTCCGGCGCTTCCTTCGCGGCCTTCGCGATCGCGGCGGCGTCGCTGCCGCGAAAACCGAGTTCGCGCAGGAGCCGGATCGACGGCCGTTCCTGCGGCGGCAGCACGCCTTGCGCGAAACCGAGGCCGGCGAGCCGCTTCATCTTGCGCAGTCCCTGGCGCGCGGCGCCCTTCGGGTTCGCGACGGACTTCTCGTTGCGCTGCGACGCGACGTTGCCGAACGACAGCCCCGCGTAGTTGTGCGTCGGGCCCACGAGGCCGTCGAAGTTCGCTTCACGCGTGGGTTGCGTCATCGTCGATGTCCGTATCAGAAAGGGAGGCCCGGCGCGATGCTCGCGGGCAGCCGCAGCCGTTCGCTCTCGATGGAGGCGACCGGATACGCGCAATAGTCGGCCGCGTAGTATGCGCCCGGCCGATGGTTGCCGGAGCGGCCGACGCCGCCGAACGGCGCGGCGCTCGACGCGCCGTTGGTCGGCCGGTTCCAGTTCGCGATGCCCGCGCGGATCTCGCGGCGAAAGCGCGCCCACAGCGCGTCGTCGTCGGCCAGCAGGCCGGCGGCGAGGCCGTACGCGGTGTCGTTCGCGCGCTCGATCGCGTCGTCGAAGGTCGTATAGCGGATCACCTGCGCGAGCGGGCCGAAGTGCTCCTCGTCCGGCAGGTCCGCGACGTCGCTCACGTCGAGCACGGCCGGGTTCACGAAGCCGAGCGACGGGTCGCGCTGCGTCATCGGCAGCAACGCGCGCGCGCCGCGTCCGATCAGCGTCCGCTGCGCGGCGAGCAGCGTGTGCGCCGCGTGCGCGGAGATCAGCGCGCCCATGAACGGCTGCGGATCGGCATCCCACGCGCCGACCGCGATCCGCGACGTCGCGTCGACGAACCGCGCGACGAAGCGGTCGCCGAACGCGTCGGCCGGCACGAGGACGCGCCGCGCGCAGGTGCAGCGCTGCCCGGCCGACAGGAACGCCGACTGGATCGTGTGATGCACGGCCGCGTCGAGATCCTCGACCGGCGCGACGACGAGCGGATTGTTGCCGCCCATTTCGAGCGCGAGCACGATCTCGGGCCGCCCGCCGAACTGACGGTGCAGCGTCGTGCCGCTGTTCGAACTGCCGGTGAAGAACAGGCCGTCGATCTGCGGATGCGATGCGAGCGCGGCGCCGGTCTCGCGCGCGCCCTGCACGAGGTTCAGCACGCCGTCGGGCAGCCCGGCGTCCGCCCACAGTTCGACCGTTGCGCGCGCAACCTCCGGTGCGAGTTCCGACGGCTTGAACACGACCGTGTTGCCGGCGATCAGCGCGGGCACGATGTGGCCGTTGGGTAGATGGCCGGGAAAGTTGTACGGCCCGAACACCGCGACGACGCCATGCGGCCGATGCCGCAGCACCGCGACGCCGTCGGCGGTCGCCGCGCGCCGCTCGCCGGTGCGCGCGTCGTACGCAGCGATCGACACGTCGACCTTCGCGGCCATCGACGCCGCCTCGGTCCGCGCCTCCCACAGCGGCTTGCCGGTTTCCCGGCCGATCGTCGCCGAGAGCCGTTCGCCGTGTGCTTTCACGAGCGCCGCGAAGCGGCGCGCGACCTCGCAGCGCGCATCGAGCGGCAGGTCCGACCAGCCGCCGAACGCGCGCCGCGCGGCGCGGACCGCGCGGTCCACGTCGGCGGGCGACGCCGCGCGACCGCTCCATACCGTGTCGCCGGTGCCCGGATTGCGCGACACGAACGCGGCGCCCGACGCCGCGCCCCATTGTCCGTCGATGAAAAGCGCTGTCATGAAGCCTCCCGCCCGGTTTTGCGCGCGGGGCCCAGCACGCGCACCGGCTCGCCGGGCGCGACGTTCAGCGCCGCCGCTTCGTCCGCGCTCAACGCGAACGCGCCGTCGTGAACGACCCCGGCGGCGAAGCCCACGCGGAAGTCGCTCGCCGACGTGTTCGACACGAGCGAGCGCACGCCTGCGCCCGCTCCGCCGTCGTTGCCGTCGCCGTGCGCGGGATGCGCGCCGATTTCGGCCGGCACGACGACGCTCTCGCGCACCGTGCGCAGGTCCGCGATATGGCATTCGAGCACCGGTCCCGCGTCGAAGATGTCGACGTGGTTCTCGTAGCGCAGCCCTTCCGCTTCGAGCATGCGGCGCGCCGGCAGCGTGTCCGCGTGCGTGAGGCCGACGCACTGCTGCGCATCGTCGGGCAGCAATTCGACGTAGACCGGAAAGCGCGGCATCAATTCGGCGACGAACGCCTTGCGTCCGTGCGAACTCAGATAATCGGCGACGTTGAAGTCGATCTGGTAGAAGTGCGAACCGACCGCGCGCCAGAACGGCGACGTACCGCCCGCGTCGAAGTGGCCGCGCAGTTCCGCGCAGATGCGCTGCGGAAAGCGTTCGCGGAACTGCGCGATGAACATGAAGCGCGAACGCGACAGCAGGCCGCCGACGCCGTGCGTCCGGTAGCGCGGCGACAGGAACAGCGAACACACTTCCGCATAGCCGGTCAGGTCGTGCGCGATGTTGAGCGCGTGCATCCGCGTCCAGATGCCGAGGTCCTGGCTCGCGTGCACGACGGTGCTGACGCGATAGTTGTAGAACGGCTCGCGCAGCCCGACCGACGTTTCGATTCCGCACACGCCGGCAATGTCGCCGGTCGCGGTGTCCTGCATCGCGAACAGATAGCCGGCCTCGTGCGGCGCGGCGGCGCCTTCCAGCGTGCGGCGCGTGCGGGCGATGCGCGCGGCGAGCGCGTCGCGGTCGGGCTTGAAGGTCGTGAGGCCCGGACCGGTTTCGTGCGCGAGCGACATCAGCGCATCGAGGTCGCTCTCTTTCGCGACGCGGACGACGATCATTGCGGCGCTCCCGGGCGTGCGTCGACGGACGGCGACGCGTGCCGATCCTGACGAAGCGGCGCGCAGTACACCGAATCGCCGCGCCGGACGCCGAGCACGGCTTGCGTCGGCGCATCGAGCGGCGCGCGCGCGTCGGCGCGCGGCAGCGTCGCGAGCACGCAGCGGAATGCGTTGCGGGGGCCGTGCGGGGTGTCGCTCGCCACCAGCCAGGACGCTGCCGCCGCCGCACCGTCGATCTCGCCGGCGTCGCAGACGACCCGCGTCTCGCCGCTAGCGACCGATGCGGCGCGCTCGACCGGCACGGTCAGCACGGGCCCCGCGTCGAAGATGTCGACGTAGCGGTCCACTTCGAAGCCCTCGTCGCGATGAATCCGGTACGCGAGCCGCGCGTGCGGATCGGGCTCGCCCAGCACGCGCTGTGCGGCCGCCGGCAGCAACGGCACATAAAGCGGATACGCGGGCATCACTTCGGCGATGAAGGTGCGGCTGCGGCCGCCCGACGCGACCTCGACGTCGCGAAAATCGCGGCCGAAGAACTTGCGGCCGACCGCTTCCCAGAACGGCGACGCGCCCGCTTCATCGGTTACGCCGGGCAGCAGCGAAAACACCTCGGACGCGAAGCGGCGGCGATGCATCGCGACATACATCATCCGCGCGCGCGAGACCAGATCGGCGGCCGCGCCGCCGCGCAGCGACGGATCGACGTAGAAGCCGCCGAACCGGCTCATGCCGGTCAGTTCGTGCGACATCGTCAGCGCGTGGATCTTGCGGTTCACCTGCAGTTCGCGCGACGCATGGATCAGCGCGTCGTTGCGAAACGCGTAGAACGGCTCCGGGTAGCCGGCCGCCGCGACGATGCCGGCGGTGCCGAGCAGCCGGCCCGTGTCGCGATCCTCCAGCACGAACAGATAGGATTCCTCGCCGGGCGCATCGACGTCCGCATCAAACGACGCATCAAACGACGCATCAAACGACGCATCGGACGACGCGATCCGCGCGCGCAGCGCGTCGCGGTCGTGCGGCAGCGAATGCAGCACCGGCCGCGCGGTGCGCGCCATCTGCGCGAGCGCGTCGAGGTCGCGAAGCGCGGCGGCGCGGATGAACAGCATCGTCGGCAAGCGCTCAGCGCGTCGCGGCCGCGACGTCCTCGAACGCGCGTTCGAGCCGCGCGAAGCCTTCGTCGATATCGGCGGACGGAATGATCAGCGACGGCGCGAAACGCAGCACGTCCGGCCCCGCGTTCAGGATCATCACGCCGCGATTCGCGGCCGCCGCGAGGAACTCGCGCGCGCGGCCCGCGTAGCGGTCGTTCAGCACCGCGCCGATCAACAGGCCCTTGCCGCGCACCTGCTCGAACACGTCGAAGCGCGCATCGAGTTGCGCGAGCCGCGCACGGATCGCGTCGCCGCGCTCGCGCACGCCCGCGAGCAGCGCCGGGTCGCCGACCAGTTCGATCACCTTGTCCGCGATCGCCGCGCCGAGCGGATTGCCGCCGTACGTGGTGCCGTGCACGCCGGGCCTGAAGTGCGCGGCGATGTCGGCCGTCGTCAGCATCGCGCCGATCGGAAAGCCGTTGCCGAGCGCCTTCGCGGTGGTCAGCACGTCGGGCGTCACGTCGGTGTCCTGATAGGCGTACAGATGCCCGGTGCGGCCGACGCCGGTCTGCACTTCGTCGAAGATCAGCAGCGCGCCGTGCGCGTCGCAGGCTTCGCGCAGCGTGCGCAGGAATGCCGGGTCGGCCGGGATCACGCCGCCCTCGCCCTGCACCGGTTCGACGATCACTGCGCAGGTCGCGGCGCCGATCGCGCGGCGCGCGGCGTCGGCGTCGTTGAACGGCAGATGCACGATGCCTTGCGGCACCGGGCCGAAGCCTTCCGAATACTTCGGCTGGCCGCCGACGCTGACCGTAAACAACGTGCGCCCGTGAAACGACTGCACGAACGACACGATTTCGAACTTGTCCGCGCCGTACCGTTCGAACGCGACGCGGCGCGCGAGCTTCAGCGCGGCCTCGTTCGCCTCCGCGCCGGAGTTCGCGAAGAACGCGCGGTCCGCGAAGGTCAGCGACGCCAGCCGGCGCGCGAGACGCAGCACCGGCTCGTTCGTGTACAGGTTGCTGACGTGCCACAGCTTCGCGCCCTGGTCGTGCAGCACCTTCTGCAGCGCGGGGTGCGCGTGGCCGAGCGCGGTCACCGCGATGCCGCCGGAAAAGTCGACGTACTCGCGGCCGTCGGTATCCCACACGCGCGAGCCGTCGCCGCGATCGGGCACGAACGGCGCCGGCGAGAACACCGGCACCATCACTTCGTCGAACGTGCGGCGGGTCACGGTCTGATCCACAGTCTGCTCGGTCATGGCTTTCCCTTGCGCGGCGCGCCGCGGCGGTGACAGGTTCAGTGTAGGCAAGGTTGGAGCAAACGTCTTGCCTGTGTGACGCGGGGATGGGGAAACGGCGGAGGCCACCGGAGAAGAGGCGCCGCCGCCGGGCGCGCACGTCGGTGAGATCGGCGTTTGACGCGCGGTGGAGTGCGTGGCGATTGGCCGGGGTTGCGCTGCCCGGCGGGTGGGCGGCGGCGACGGTCGCGATCGCGTGCCTGTTCGCCGGCTGGCGTTGGGCGGCGCGGGCGGCAGGTCGGCGAGCGTCGCGCACACGCCCGACCATCCGCTTTTGGCGCTTCGTTGCGGGCCGCGTCGACCGCCGCCGCTGAAAATCCCGGTGCCGGCCGCACGCGGCGCGCCCGGAGCGCCCGTTGCCCGCGCCGTCGACCGTCACGCTGCCGTTCGGTGCGCTGTCGTTGTAGACGTCGACGCTCGCGGCCTCGCCGCCGTCGACCTGCGCATCGAAGGTCGCCGCGCATCGTCGGCCCAGCCGCCGCGCCCGACGGTAGCGCGCTCCGCCGCCGTCTCCGCTCGCTAGGCGATTCCGAGTTGCGCGCGTATCGCGGGCAGCATCATCTGCACGGCCGCGCGTCCTTCCGCGATCGCCGGCGCGGCGCGATGAAAGTCGAAGATGCCCATCCCGCCGAGGCGCGGCTGGACCAGAATGTCGGCCGGCTCGCCGGCCAGCCGGCTGCGGGTGATGCGCACCTGCATGATATCGATGCTCTGCGCGACCGCGGTCAGCATCGACGGCACCCGCACGTCCGCGGCGGCGCTGGCGGCGGCGGTGTTCGGCGCAACCGGCACGTCCAGTCCGTCCGGCTGCAACCAGCGCCGCAGCGGCCCGCCGAAGCGTCGTCCCGCGGCGACCGCGGTGCCGACCGGATCGATGATCGGCGCGCGGGCAACCACGTCGGACGCGAGCGCGTCGATCGCGCCGCCGAGGTCGCGGCGGTTCAGGATGTCGTTGTTCAGATCGATCGCGATCACGCAGTCCGCGCGCATCGCCCGCGCGGCCGACACCGGCACCGGGTTCACGAGCCCGCCGTCGACGAGCCACACGCCGTCATGCCAGATCGGCGTGAAGATGCCCGGAATCGCGATCGACGCGCGTACCGCGTCGACGACGCCGCCTTCCTGCAACCACACCTCGCGGCCGGTGTCGAGTTCGGTCGCGACCGCGGTGAACGGCAACCGCAATTCGCCGATATCGCGGCCGTTGAACTGGTTCGAGAACACTTCGATCACCTTGCGTCCGCCGAGCAGGCCGCCCGAGAAGCGCAGGTCGAGCAGCTTCACGACCATCTGCCACGTGAGCCGGCCGACCCATTCTTCGAGCCAGTCGAGGTCGCCGTTCGCATAGACCGCGCCGACCAGCGCGCCGATCGACGTCCCGCAGACCACGTCGGGCCGGATGCCCGCCTCCTCCAGCGCGCGGATCGCGCCGATGTGCGCCCAGCCGCGCGCCGCGCCGCCGCCGAGCACGAGCCCGATGCGCGGACGGCGCCGCTTGCCTGCCTGATGGGTCACCATTGCCTGTTACCCAGCCTGCTGCTCATCCTGTTACTCATTCTGTCCGCTCCGTGGTTGTCGATGGCCGTGCTCCGCGGCCCCGTTCCGTGGCGCTGCTCAATGGCCCCGCACGACGTCCGAGCGCGACGTCGTACTCACGCGTCCGTCCGGACCGAAGTGGACGTTGAAATACGCTTCCGGCGTCACGCCGCCCTCCTGCCACTTCCAGCTCCAGACGGTTTCCCGCTTGAGCCGGTAGACGGCGACCTGGCCCGGCTTGCCGAGCAGGCGGCGCACGTCGTCCTCGGTCATGCCGGCGTGGATCTTCGCGAAATTTTCCGCGGTCAGTACCTGCGTGATCGCGGTGACCTTGCCGTTCGGCCCGACGTCGATCATCCAGGTCTTCAGGCCCTCGGGGCCGCGCGGATATTCGAGACGGCGCGACGCGTCGTCGAAGCGGCGCTCGGTTTCGGGCTTGCCCATCTGCCGTCGCACGTCGTCGATCGTCGACACGCCGGGCGTGAGCCCTTTCAACGCGAGCGAATCGGGCTTCACCGCGTCCCAGAATGCTTTCAGTGTCTGTTTCATCGCTTCGACCTGGCGGTCGTCACAGCCGGCGAGCGCACCGGACGCCGTCACGACGACGGCCGCGAGCGCGGCCACGCGCATCGACGCCAGCCGGTTATTGATGGAGTGCGGCCTGTGCGAGGCGCGACCGCGCGCGTTTCTTTTCATCAGTGAGTCGGTTCGTGCGTGCGGCGATGCGGGCCGGATGATGGTGGCGGGGCGGACGAGGCCGGCCTTGCCGCTGGTTCCGCTGGTTCCGCTGGTGCTGCTGGTGCTGCTGGTTCCGGTACTGCTGGTGCTGCTTGTGATGCCGGGCCCGCCGGTGCCCCCTGCGCTGCCCGCTCCATCCGTCCCGGCCCCGCCTCGCGCGTTCCGCCCACCGCACCGCTCACCGCACCGTCGCCGCGCCGATCGTCCGTCTGTCCTTCGGCCTGCGCCCCGCGCGCCCGTTTCAAACGCCCGTGCGCGAGTTCGGCCGCCTGCCACGACAGCAGCGCGATGCAGCCGAAAATCACCTCGCGCATCCGCTTCACCAGCGCGAGCGACAGCGCGACCTCGCGGTCGACGCCGAACAACTGCGCGAGCAGCACGACCGCCGCCTCCTGCACGCCGAGCCCCGCCGGCACGATGAATGCCGCCTGACGCACCGCCTGCGTCAGCGCCTCGATGGCGAGCGCGCCGCCGACCGGCACCGGATGCCCGAGCAGCGTCAACGCCCACCACGTCTCGAACGCGCCGATCATGTAGCCGGCCAGTTGCCACGCGAACGTGCGCGCGAGCAGCGCGGTACGCGACATCAACGCGTCGATATCCGCATCGAGGCGGCTTCCGTCGATTCCCGGCAGCAGCGGTTGCGCGGCGCCCCGCAGGCGCGACGCGAAGCGCTCGATCGCCCGGAAAATGCCGCCACGGCGCAGCAGCACGACAAGCAGCACCGGCAACGGCAGCGACAAGACCAGCGCGAGCGCAACCGTACGCAGCAGGTCCGATTCGCCGGTCGTCGCGACGATCAGCACGAGACCGAGCGCCGAGAACGCGTACTGCACCGCGATCGTCACCAGCACCTCGACGATCACCGACGCACTGACGACGCTCGCATCGTTCAGTTTCCAGCGCGCGAGCCGGATGCCGACGATCTCGCCGCCGACGCCGACGACCGGCAGCAGACGGCTCACCGCCTCGCGCACCGCCGCGACCCACCACAGGAAACGCAGCGGCACGCGCCGGTCG
>Ga0164242_10001936_pt1 | contig 24210 bp, 21 predicted proteins | sample OricomgcompostMG_FD_108783 | JGI IMG/M metagenome (GOLD analysis project Ga0164242, IMG submission 108783) | Miracle-Growth compost microbial communities from Emeryville, California, USA - Original compost - Miracle growth compost (MG) ...
ACCGCCAGACCATCGGCATCGGCGCCGGCCAGATGAGCCGCGTCTACAGCGCGAAGATCGCCGGCATCAAGGCCGCCGACGAGAAACTCGAAGTGCGCGGTTCGGTGATGGCGTCCGATGCCTTCTTCCCGTTCCGCGACGGCATCGACGCCGCGGCCGAAGCCGGAATCAGCGCGGTGATCCAGCCCGGCGGGTCAATGCGCGACAGCGAGGTGATCGCCGCCGCCGACGAACACGACATCGCGATGGTGTTCACCGGGATGCGTCACTTCCGGCACTGATGACAGCCCCTGCAAGAGCTGCTTTTGTGGGAGCGACTTCAGTCGCGATGCTTTTGCTTTGGGCTCCGGAGCAGAAGCATCGCGGCTGAAGCCGCTCCCACAGGAAGCACGTGCTCACGCGCTGTTGAAGCTTTCCGTTTCAGCATTGGCGCCCCGAACGGGAGACCGCCATGCGCTATGCGTTGTATTACTGGTCGGGCATCCAGGGCCGCGGTGAATTCATCCGGCTGGCGTTGGAAGACGCGGGCGCCGACTACGACGACGCAGCCCGCGACCAGGGCGACGATGCCATCACGCCGTTTCTCAACGGTGAACACGAGGGCGCGTTGCCGTTCGCGCCACCGTTCCTGAAAGCCGGACGGCTGGTGATCGCGCAGGTGGCGGAAATCCTGCAATACCTGGGGCCACCGCTGAAGCTGGTGCCCGACGGGGAGTCGCGTCGGCTGTACGCGCACCAGTTGCAGCTGACCATCACCGACGTCGTGGCCGAGATCCACGACAGCCATCATCCCGTGGCCAGCAGCCTCTACTACGAAGACCAGCGCCACGAGGCGCGACGCCGCGCCCACGATTTGCGCGAGAACCGCCTGCCGAAATTCCTGGGCTATTTCGAACAGGTGCTGGAACGCAACGGCGGCCGGTACGCGCTGCGCCAGCACTCGTACGTCGATTTGTCGCTGTTCCAGTTGATGAGCGGCCTGGACTACGCGTTTCCCCACGCGATGCAGCGGCTGAAGCGCGAACTGCCGCTGCTGCGCGCGTTGAGCCAGCGCGTGGCGGAGCGGCCGCGGATTGCCGCCTACCTGGCATCACCGCGCCGCCTGGCGTTCAACGAGGACGGCATCTTTCGCCACTACCCGGAACTGGACGATCCGACCTGATCCACTTCTCAGAACAGCGCGATCACCATCGCGCCGGCCACGATCAGCCCGCCACCGATCAGCAGCGGCCAGCTTGGCCGCTCGCCCAGGAACACCAGCCCCAACACGATCGCCAGCGCCACGCTGAGCTTGTCGATCGGCGCCACCTTGCTCACCGGGCCGAGTTGAAGCGCGCGGTAGTAGCACAACCACGACAGGCCGGTGGCGATGCCGGACAACACCAGGAACAGCCAGCTGTGCAGCGGCAGGCCGGCAGGCTTGGCCCATTCGTGGCGCAGGCTGAGAATGCCGGCAGTGACCACTAGAATCACCACGGTGCGGATGAATGTGGCGAGGTTGGAATTGATGCCAACCACGCCGAGCTTGCCGAACAACGCGGTCAGCGCCGCGAACAGCGCCGAGCCCAACGCAAACAGCAACCAGCTTTCACGCAATGGCATGGCGCGTCCCCGCTTCCACTTGCCGCTCTTGTGCTTGTCCGGTTCGCGACCTCAGCGACCGCCAGCGTCGGAAGGCGTGGAGTCGTCCGTGGCCGGCGGGCTCTTGCCCCACTCCAGCACCTTGTACATCACCGGGCGGGTAGGTTTCTGGCCGTGCTCGTCCACCAGTCGGCCCTGCGGATCGACGGTGTAGGTGTGGGGAATGCCGGTTTTCGGCGTCACCACCACCATGTAGAGCTGGCCGTTGCGGCGGTACTCCTGAATGGTGTTGTCGCCTTCCTTGCGCACGGCGACGTCGGGCAGCGCGTCACTGGCCGCTGGCGCCGCGACCACGTTCGCCTGCGTGGACGGCACTGCGTGTGGCTTCAGGTCGAGCTTCCGCGCAGGCGTGGTGGCGGGAGTCGTGGCATGCACGCCAGGATCGTTGATGCCCGGCGGTGGCAGCGCCTTGGTCGGCGGTGTCTGCGCCAACGCGCTGGCGGCGAACAGCAAGCTGGAGGTGACCAGCAGGACAGCGGATTTCATGACGGTATCCTCGATCGGAGCGCGCAGGATAACAGCGGCCGTGCCAGCCAACCGTGAAGCACGGCTGGCCACGCATGCGAGAATGGCCCGCTAACGGCCAGCGCGAAGCCGGCCGCCTTCGACGGTTGCCCTGCCATGCCCAAACTTGTCCTGATCGACGGCTCTTCCTACCTGTACCGCGCGTTCCACGCGCTGCCGCCGCTGACCAACGAACACGGCGAGCCCACCGGCGCGCTGTTCGGCGTGGTCAACATGCTGCGCGCCACGCTGCGGGAGGCACCGGATTACCTGGCGTTCGTCTGCGATGCGCCCGGCAACACCTTTCGCAACGAGCTTTACGAGCAGTACAAGGCGAACCGGCCGTCGATGCCGGACGACCTGCGCAGCCAGGTGCAGCCGATGCTGGCGATCGTGAGCGCGCTGGGTTTTCCCATCCTGTGCGAGAGCGGTGTCGAGGCCGATGACGTGATCGGCACCCTGGCGCTGCAGGCGCAGGCGCAAGGCATCGACGTGGAGATTTCCACCGGCGACAAGGATCTGGCGCAATTGGTCGGATCGCAGGTGACCCTGGTCAACACGATGACCAACACCACGCTGGACGTCGCCGGCGTCACCGCGAAATTCGGCGTGCCGCCCGAGCGCATCATCGATTTCCTGGCGCTCACCGGCGACAGCGTGGACAACGTGCCCGGCGTCACCAAATGCGGACCCAAGACGGCCGCGAAATGGCTGGCCGAATACGGCTCGCTGGATGGCGTGATGGCCAACGCCGACAAGGTCGGCGGCAAGATCGGCGAATACCTGCGCGATGCGCTGCCGCAGCTGCCGCTGTCGCGCGAGCTGGTCACCATCAAGACCGACGTGCCGCTGCCGTTGGCGCCCACCGACCTCACCCTGCGCGAACGCGACACCGATACGCTGCGCGCGCTGTTCACCCGCTACGGTTTCAAGGCGGCGCTGAAGGATCTGGATGCGGAAGTCGGCGGTGGTGGTGTGATCGTCGAAGTGGTCGCTGTCAGCACCGCGGCCCAAACGCCCGCTGCCTCCGACGCGCCCGATCCTTCGCTGTCGCAACCGGGCGAGTACGAACTGGTGACCACGCCGGAACAGTTCGCGATCTGGCTGCAGCGACTGCACGACGCCGACCTCATCGCCTTCGACACCGAAACCACCAGCATCGATGCGATGCGCGCCGAAATGGTCGGCATCAGTTTTTCGGTCGAGCTGGGCAAGGCCTGCTACATCCCGCTGGCACACGATTACCCCGGCGCGCCCGCGCAGCTCGATCGCGACACGGTGGTGCGTGCACTGAAGCCCATCTTCGAGGACCCGGCCAAGCCCAAGCTGGGCCAGCACGCGAAGTACGACATCAACATCCTGTCGCACTACGGCATCGCCGTGCAGGGGCTGAAGTACGACTCGATGCTGGAATCGTATGTCCTGAACGCCACTGCCACGCGCCACGACATGGATTCGCTGGCGAAGAAATACCTGGGCTACGACACCGTCAAATACGAAGAGGTGGCCGGCAAGGGCGCCAAGCAGATTTCGTTCTCGCAGGTGGACCTGGACACCGCCTGCCGCTATGCCGCCGAGGATGCGGACATCACCTGGCGCCTGCATTACGCGCTGTGGCCGAAACTGCAGGTGGAACCCAGCCTGCGAGGCGTGTACGAGGACATCGAGATTCCGCTGGTGCCGGTGCTGGCGGCGATGGAACGGCGCGGCGTGCTGATCGACGGCGACGAGCTGCGCCGGCAAAGCCAGCAACTGGGCAAGCGCATGCTGGAGCTGCAGCAGCAGTGCCACGGCCTGGCCGGGCGCGAGTTCAACCTCGATTCGCCCAAGCAGCTGCAGGCGATCCTGTTCGACGAGCTCGGCCTGCAGGCGAAACTGAAAACGCCGAAGGGCCAGCCCTCCACCAACGAGGAGGCGCTGGAGGCGATCGCGGACATGCACGAATTGCCGCGGCTGATCCTGGAACATCGCAGTCTGGCCAAGCTGCGTTCCACCTACACCGACAAGCTGTCCGGCATCGTCAACCCGCGCACTGGCCGCGTGCACACCAGCTATCACCAGGGCGCGGTGGCAACCGGGCGGATTTCCTCGTCCGACCCCAATCTGCAGAACATTCCCGTGCGCACCGAAGAGGGCCGGCGCATCCGCCAGGCCTTCATCGCGCCGCCCGGCTGGAAGGTGATGGCGGCGGATTACTCGCAGGTGGAGTTGCGCATCATGGCCCACCTGTCCGCCGACGAAGGCCTGCTGCGCGCCTTCCGCGAAGGCGGTGACGTACATCGCGCCACCGCGGCGGAGGTGTTCGGCGTGGCACCGCAGGAAGTGACCACCAACCAGCGGCGCGCGGCCAAGGCGATCAACTTCGGCCTGATGTACGGCATGAGCGCGTTCGGCCTGGCCCGCGCGCTGGGCGTGGATCGCGGCGAGGCCAGCGATTACATCGGCCGCTATTTCACCCGCTATCCCGGCGTGCGCGGCTACATGGATGCCACCCGCGAGAAAGCCCATCGCGATGGCTACGTGGAAACCATCTTCGGCCGCCGGCTGTATCTGGAAAACCTCAACTCGCGCAATCACGGCCTGCGCCAGGGCGCCGAACGCGCCGCGGTGAATGCGCCGATGCAAGGCAGCGCCGCCGACATCATCAAGCGCGCGATGATCGCCATGGCCGGCTGGATCGACGGCCGCGACGACGTGCGCATGCTGATGCAGGTGCACGACGAACTGGTGTTCGAAGTGCGCGACGACGCCGTGGACACCGTGCGCGTCGCGGTGATCGAGCGGATGTCCGGCGCCGCGGAGCTGGACGTGCCGCTGCTGGTGGACGTGGGCGTGGGCGCGAACTGGGACGAAGCGCATTGATGGAAAACGGTTTTCCATGGCGCACAACGGCTTGCAGGTTAATGTTGCGTAAGCATGAATCGGTTCTGAATTCTTTCCGCCACCGTGCAACTTTGTGGCGGCGGCGCGTTCCAATCCATCGGATGCACGCAATGGCATCCGCGGTTGGCTCACCTCCCTGAACCACCCGACCGGAATGCGAGCCTCTCCCCTGGGCCTCGCATCCCCCCGGCCCCGAAGGTCCCCCCTGGCCTTCGGGGCCTTTTCTTGTGGGTCATCTCCACCTTTCCTGCACACTCGCGGTCGGCATACTCCGCTGCACATCCACAGAGGGGACGTATTCATGCGTATGGGATTGATCATCGCCGGCATCATTCTGCTGATTGCCGGCATCTGGGTAACCGTGGGCAACGCCAGCTACAAGGACACCGACACGGTGGCGCAGCTTGGGCCGGCCAAGATCGAGGCCACCCACGACCGTGCCGTGCCGCAATGGGTCGGTATCGCCGGCATCGTGGTCGGCGGTCTGCTGCTGGTGGGCGGCATCGCCAACAAGAAGCGCTGATCTCGGCTTGGGAAGAAAACTACTTCCTTTGGTTTTCTTCTATCGCACGTCCGGTACAAGCCCGGACGCGCTCACATGAAACGATCACTTGCGTGACTGCTTCATGTCCGGCCGTCCGTGGCCGGGGCTGAGAGGTTGAAAAAGCACAACCTCTCAGCGACCGCACGAAAAACCGCCGCCTTTGCGGCGGTTTTTCGTTTGCGGCGCAGCGCGCCCTTACAATGGCGCGATGGATGTTTCGTACCTGATCGACCCGCTCAACGACGCGCAGCGCGAAGCCGTCTGCGCCCCGCCCGGCCACTATCTGGTGCTGGCCGGCGCCGGTTCCGGCAAGACCCGCGTATTGACCCACCGCATCGGCTGGCTGACCCAGGCCGAGCGGGTGCCGCCCTGGGCGATCCTGGCCGTCACCTTCACCAACAAGGCCGCCGGCGAAATGCGCGCACGGCTGGGCGCACTGATTCCCGGCGGTACGCAGGGTCTGACCGTTGGTACTTTCCACGGCATTGCCCATCGCCTGTTGCGCCGGCACTGGCGCGAGGCCGGGCTGCCGGACACGTTCCAGATCCTCGACGCCGACGACCAGCTGCGTCTGATCAAGCGGGTGATCGCCGGCCTGGGGCTGGATGACGCCAAGTTTCCCGCACGCCAGGCCAGCTGGCAGATCAACAACTGGAAAGACGAGGGCAAGCGCCCGGACGGCATCGAACACCGCGACCACCCCGTCACCCGCACCTTCGTGCAGATCTACCAGGCCTACGAAGACGCCTGCCGCCGCGCCGGGCTGGTCGATTTCGCCGAACTGCTGCTGCGCGCGCACGAACTGTGGCTGAAGAATCCCGCCGTGCTGGAGCATTACCAGCAACGCTGGCGCTACCTGCTGGTGGACGAATTCCAGGACACCAACACGCTGCAATACGCGTGGATTCGCGTACTGGCGGGCGCCACCGGCCAGGTGTTCGTGGTCGGCGACGACGACCAGGCGATCTACGGCTGGCGCGGCGCCAAGGTGGAGAACGTGCAGCAATTCCTGCGCGACTTCCCCGGCGCGCGCACCATCAAGCTGGAGCAGAACTACCGCTCCACTTCCACCATCCTGAGAGCCGCCAATAGCGTGATCCAGCGCAACGGCAGCCGCCTGGGCAAGCAGTTGTGGACGGCCGGCGACGAGGGTGAACGCATCGCGCTGTATGCGGCCTACAACGAGCAGGACGAGGCGCGTTTCGTGATCGAGCGCATCCGCGAATTCATCGCCGAGCATGGCGACGCGAAGGACTGCGCCATCCTGTACCGCTCCAACGCGCAGTCGCGCAACTTCGAGGAGCAACTGGTCCAGCGCAACATCGCCTACCGCGTCTACGGCGGCCAACGCTTCTTCGATCGCGCCGAGGTCAAGGACGCGCTGGCCTACCTGCGGCTCACCGCCAATCGCCATGACGACGCCGCCTTCGAGCGCGCGGTGAACACGCCCGCCCGTGGCATCGGCGATCGCACGCTGGACGTCCTGCGCCGCCGCGCCCGCCGCGAGGATGTTTCGATGTGGGAAGCCGCGTTGGGCGAGTTGAGCGGCGGCGGCGAACTGGCAGGCCGGGCGAAAAGCGCGGTGAAGGCTTTTCTCGCCTTGATCGAGCAGATGGCCCGCGCCTTTTCCCCCTCTCCCCTGGGGGGTGAGGGGAGCCAAGAGCTCACCCTCGCCGAACAGATCGACCACGCCATCACCCACAGCGGCCTGCGCGACTTCTACGAAAAGGACAGCCGCGGCAATGGCGAGGCCCGTGTCGAAAACCTCGACGAGCTGGTCAACGTGGCCAGCCGTTTCGAACGCACCGACGAAGACAACGAACTGGGGCTCAGCGAGCTTTCCGCGTTCCTGGCGCATGCCACGCTGGAAGCCGGCGAACACCAGGGCGAAGCCGGCGACGACTGCGTGCAGCTGATGACACTGCATTCGGCGAAGGGCTTGGAATTCCCCGTGGTGTTCCTGGTCGGCATGGAGGAAGGCCTGTTTCCCAGCCAGCGCTCGGTGGACGACGAAGGCCGGCTTGAGGAAGAACGCCGCCTGGCCTACGTGGGCATCACCCGCGCCCGCGAAAAGCTCATCGTCAGCCACGCCGAATCGCGACGCATGCACGGCACCGAAATGCTGGCGCGCCCCTCGCGTTTCCTGGGCGAGATGCCGGCCGAGCTGATCGACGAAGTCCGCCCACGCGTACACGTGACACGCCCGCTGTACGCCGGCCGTCCCAGCGAAGTTTCCTCGTCACTGGAAGAATCCCTGCCGGTGAAACTGGGCCAGCGCGTGAGCCATCCCAGCTTCGGCGAAGGCGTGGTGATCAGCGCCGAAGGCAGCGGCGCACACACACGGCTGCAGGTGAACTTCGAAGCCGCCGGCAGCAAGTGGCTGGTGGCGGCATACGCCAACCTCACGCCGCTGTAAAACGGCTGAAGTAGCAACTGCTTTTTTTGTGGGAGCGGCTTCAGCCGCGATGCTTCTGCTCTGAGGCTTCCGGGCTAAGAGCATCGCGACTGAAGTCGCTCTCACAGGCCGCTCCTGCAAATCACTCCCGCAAACGCGGCACGCCATGCACGTCGCGTTCTTCCACCGCCGTCGGATGGGTATCGGGGTAGGCCGGGTTGGCGGCTTGCGTGGACGGCGCCACGGTTTCGCCGCGGGACGCGGCCAGCGCGTTGCGGTAGCAGCGCTGCGCCTGCGCCAGATCGCCCTGCCCCGCGAAAGCGTCGCCGGAGGCTTCCCATGCGGCACCGGTCGGGGCGAGCGCCAGCGACCGGTTCAGGTATTGATGCGCCTTGCCCCACAGCTTCAGGCGCACGCACATGCGGCCCAGGGTGAGCAGCAGGTTCGCGTCGTTCGGGTGCGCGTCCAGCCAGCCTTCGGCCCGATGCAGGCGCGCCTCGATGTCCTCGCCGGCCAGCGCGCCGTAGGTTTCGATCAGCAGCGGCGACCATTCGCGGCGCAGCGCGGATTCCACTTCGTCCATGGCCGGCAGGGTCAGGCCGAAACCGGCGGCACGGCGCGCGTAGGCGTCGATGATGGCGGGTACGCGACGCTGCGCCTTGGGCAACTGCGACCACAGCGTGTTGAGGGTGGCGCCATCGGGGGCGGCATTGATGGTGGCGGACAGCACCTGGATCTCCAGCACGGCGTAGCCGCGCGCGCCCAGGGCGGCGCTTTTCTGCAACGGCGCCAGCGCATCGCGGGCACGCCGCAGATCGCCGCTGACCAGCGCAGCCAGCGCCAGTTCACGCCATCCGGCCGGTGCGAGGCTGCCTTTGTCCGCTTCCGGCGCCAGCAGGGCCAGCGCCTCGGCCGATTTGCCTTCGCGGCGCAACACGCGGGCCCGCAATACGCGTGCCGCCTGCGGCGCCGACTGCGCAGCCTGATTGAGCGCCTCCCGCGCGCGCCCGTGTTCGCCGCGGCGCGACGCGGCCTCGGCGGACGCCAGCAGGGCCGGACCGCGCACGCTGGGCAGACGCGAGGCACGGTTCAGATCGCGCTCGGCATCGCCATGGCGGCCTTCGAAAAGAGCAATGAGACCCTCACCCAGGCGCTGCTGGCTGAGCCGCCGATGGCGCCGCGAGAGCGCGCCGAACGGCCAGCGCAGCAGTCGCCACGCCAGACTGAGCAAGGCCCACGCCAGCACCAGGATCACCACGGCGGCCACCACCGTGGTCTCCACCCGCCAGCCACGCAGACGCAGCAGGACGTAGCCGGGGTCTTCGGCAATCCAATGCCAGCCGAAGGCGGCCAGCGCCGCCACGACCACCAGCAGCAGGATCCAGCGCCAGACCTTCATCGCCGCGCTCCGCCTGCCGCTGCGCTGCTGCCGGAGCGCGCAGGCGCCGCGTTGCTGGCGGCATGGGCCGGACCATGGCTGCCCGCGTTCAACGCATGCACCGCACGCAGGTTGTGCAACTCGACCAGGGCCGCGCCCAACACCACTTCATCGCCGGCGGGCCGCGCGGCGATGAGCTTCTTGATCGTGGCCCGCGCCTGCTGCACGGCGTTGGCATTGGCATCGAACCAGGTGCCCAGGCTGGCGTCCACCCGCTGCAAGGCCTCGGTGTAGGCCTTGCCGTCATAGGCCAGCAACGCGGCTTGCGCCTGGGCCAGGTCGAGCGCGGTCAACTCGCGCGCAAAGCGGGCGTCGGCGACGGCCAGCGGGGCGCCGTTGTCTCGCTGCACGCTGACCACGCTGGATAGCGCGCGACCGATGCGCGACCAGCCATCCGACGCCGGTGCCGATGCAGCGGTATCCAGCGGCTTCAGCGGCAACTGGGTGAACGTGCCGCGCAAGGCATTCAATTGCTGCAGCGTGCTGGACAGATCGACCGTCTGGCTCTTGGCCAGCGCGTCGCGCTCCGCATCGATGCTCTGGCGCAGGCCGGTGAAGGCGCCATCGTCCACGCCCGCCAGGGTCTGGTCGGCCAGCGTGTACGCGGCGGCCGCGCCCTGCGCGTCATGGAACAGGGTGTAGCGCTCGCTGGCCATCCGCAGCAGTGATTCGGTCTCGTCCAGCAACATGGCGTCATGGCCGGACAGACTCTTTTCCGCCAGCTGCGCCACCGCGTCTTCCAGATGCCGCGTGCGCTGGGCCTGGCTGAGCAGGCTTTCGCGCAGCGACTGGTTGACCTGCGCCGCTTCGTTGAGGCGACGGTCGACACTGCCGCGCTCGCTGCTGATGCCGGCCACCGCCGTCTCCAGCGCGCCGATGCGCTGGCTCAGCGCCGCGGCGCCGCGGCGGCTGGCGTCGCTGCCCTGCTGCTGTTGCCATTGCCGCCAACCCACGTACGCGGCCGCGGCGATGGCGATCAATGCCAGCAGGATGGCAAGCGCCAGCATGCCGCCACCGGTACGCGCGGTACGTACGGGCGCGGACGCCCTGGCGCGCGCCGGCGGCACGGGGTCGGGGCGGGAATCGCGGGTGGCAGTCGGTTCGTCTGGAATGGTCATAACGGCATGCTAAGAGGCTGGACAGGAGAAAGCGAGCAAGGATGCAGGGGGAAAAGCAGTGACGTTTTGAAGACCGAACGATGGCCAATGACGCGGCGGCGACACCTGCCATGCACGTCGCTCCACCATCCGCGACCATAACCGGCCACCGGGGTGACCCGACGTGAAGGCCGCGACGAATCAGTCGCGCAAGGCCGCGGCAAGCAGGTCGTCCGCCATCGCCGAAGCGGCCTGCCTGATCCGCGCAAAGCCGGCCGCGGCCGCGATGCCCGCCAGCCGTTCGCTGCTTACTACCGCGGTGATGGCGCACAGACGGCGCAACGCGTCCGAAGGGAGCGCAGCAGCAAGGTTGTGCCAGCTTTCGGCGCTGGACAGCAGCAGCAACGCCGACGCCGGCAATCGCCGCACGGCATCGACATGGCGCCGGTCCAGCCGCGCCGGCACGCGTCGATAGACATGCACCTCGCGCAAGACGGCGCCGCGCTCGGCCAGCGTCGTGCGCAACATGCCGCGGCCGCCGGATGCACCGACCAGTGCGACGGCGCGGCCATCCAGCTCGCGCAGTTCGGCCAGCGCCAGCAGGCCCTCGCTATCCTGCCGCTGCGGCGCACGTACGTCGGTGAAACCGTGGCGCCGCAATGCGCGCGCGGTGCCCTGGCCTACCGCCAGCACCAGCGCGGACGTTCGCGGCGGCGCCAGCGCAACGGCATGTCGGACCGCCGCCGGACTGGTGAAGATCATCACGTCACTGGCGCATGCCTTCTGCCATTCCCCACGCGCGGCGGCCTTGTCTGCCACCTCGCGCAAGGCAAGCCCGGGCAACAGCAACGGCAGTCCGCCCAGCGCACGCACCTTTCGCGCAAGCGGCGCGCCGTCGCCCACGGGACGCGTGATCACCACCGTGCGGCCGCGCAAACGCCCCGTCGACGACGCGCCGGCAGCAGGAAACGCCCGATTCGATTCACCGATAACCATGGTGGGCAGTGTAACGGCGCCCTACACTATGCGGTTTGCCCCTTTCGTTTGGACTTCACCGACGTGACATCGCCCGATACACCGTTGCTGGCCCGGCAGCTGATCCAGTTCATCCGCACCACGATTCCCCTGGCCGAAGCCATGGATCTGCAGCTTGCGGGTTTTGACGCCGACAGCCTCACTCTGCTCGCGCCGCTGCCACCCAACGTCAACGACAAGGGCTGCGCGTTCGGCGGCAGCCTGGTGAGCGTGATGACGCTCAGCGGCTGGGCCTTGGTCGAACTGGCCTTGCGTCAGCGCGGCGATGATTGCGACGTTTTCGTGGGCGAATCGACGGTGCGTTACCTGAGCCCGGTCTGGGCCGACTTCACCAGCGTGGCCCGCTTGCCGGTCGATGCCAGCTGGACCAACTTCTTCCGCTCGCTGGACACCCGCGGCAAGGCGCGCATCGAGGTCAGTTGCGTGGTGCCGGGCGACGACGGCAAGCCTGCCGCCACCTTGATCGCGCGCTTCGTGGCCAAACGCCGCGCCGCCTCCGACGGCACGCGCTGAGGGGCCTGCGCGCAGCGACCCACGTCTTGCGGCAGAATGCAGGGCATCGCGCTTGCCGGGGGAGCCATCCATGCGTCGCATCCTGATCGTCGTTGCCGCTGTCTGTTTGCTGGCCGGTTGTGCCACGGCCCAGCGCAAGGATGCGCTGACCAGCACGCTGAATACGTACGCCGCCACCTTGCGCTGGGGCAGTTTCCAGAGCGCGCTGAAGTTCGTCGACCCCAAGGTGCTGGAGACGAAACCGCCCAGCTCGCTGGACATGGCGCGCTACCAGCAAATGCGCGTAAGCGACTACGACGATGGCTCCGGCCCGGTCGTGGTGGCGGAAAACGAGGTGCAGCAGGTCGTGCAGCTGCACCTGATCAACATCCACACGCAGTCCGAACGCACCGTGATCGACCGCCAGACCTGGCGCTACGACGCGGAAAAGAAGCACTGGTGGCTCACCAGCGGCCTGCCGGACATCACCCAGGACTGAGCCTGACCGCAGGCGGCGCTCCAGCCACGCTGCCCGTATAATCGCCGGTTCACCCGAACCCGCGCGGTCGCCGCGCCTGTGGAAACACGATGAACGAAATACTGCACAAGCTGCCGGAATTTGTCGGCAACCACATGGCCTTGTCGGCCCTGTTCGTGATCCTGCTGCTGGCGTTGATCGTGATCCAGGTCAGCATGCTTTTCAGCAAGACCCGCGAGCTGACGCCGGCCGGCCTCACCGCCCTGATCAACCGCGAAAGCCCGCTGCTGATCGACCTGTCCTCGATCAACGATTTCGAGAAACGGCACGTACCCGGTGCGAAACACCTGGCGATGAGCCAGTTCGATCCCGAGAAAAAGGATCTCGCCAACGCGCGGGATCTGCCCGTGGTGGTGATGGACAAGGACGGGCGCGGCAACGCGCCGAAAGCTGCACAGCGGCTGGTGAAAGCCGGCTTCAGCAAGGTCCATATCCTGGGTGGTGGCGTGCTGGCGTGGCAGGCGGCGCAGTTGCCGCTGGCCAAGGGCAACAAGTAACCGCCTGTTGGCGGTGAACGCCGCCGATCAGAAACCCGTGAAACCCGCGCGTCCGGTGATGATGCGCGCCAGCACCTCGGGCGCGTAATCGAACGAGTCGTAATACAGCCGCTCCTCCGGCAGGCCTGCCTCGAGAAACAGCCGATGGCCGGCATCGATCATGGGCGGTGGACCGCTCATGTAGAGATCGTGGCCGGACAGGTCGGGGTAATCGGCCAGCACCGCCTCGTGCACCAGGCCGGCCCGTTCGCCGACGCCCACGTCCGCGCTGGAAATCACCGCATGGAAACGCACGTTCTGCGTGGTTGCGGCCCAGCGCTCGGCCAGCGGTCGCAGGTACAGATCGGCCGCGCTGCGCGCGCCCCAATAGACGTCCATCGGACGGCGCGAACCCAGCCCGATGAAATGTTCGACGATGGCCTTGACCGGCGCAAAGCCGGTGCCGCCGGCCATGAAGATCATCGGCCGCTCCGAATCCTCGCGCGGCACGAACGTACCCAGCGGCCCCTCGATGCGCACCCGGTCGCCGACCTGCAGCCGGCCGTCCACCCACGAAGTGAATTCGCCGCCAGCCACGTGGCGCACGTGCAGTTCGATCATGCCGTCGTCCTGCGGACCATTGGCAATCGAGAACGGACGATGCTGGCCATCGTCCAGCACCACATCCAGGTATTGTCCCGGCAACCGCAGCAAGCGGCGCTCGCCGGGCGCCGGCACCAGACGCAAGCCGATCACACCGGACGCCAGCGTCCATTTCTCCACCACCATCACGCTGAGCTGGCGACGGGCGATGTCCTCGACCGAAGTGACTTCACGCGCCCGCAGCAGCAGGTCGCTGGTGGCGACCGCCTGGCACGGCAGGATCGCGTGCTGCGCCAGCTCGCCCGCGCTCAGCGCCTGTGGTGGATTGCTGGGATATTCGCAGCTGCCTTCCAGCATGATCGCCTTGCAACTGCCGCACACGCCGGCGCGGCACGAATAGGGCAAGGCCACCCCGGCTTGTTGCGCCGCCCCCAGCACGGTTTCACCAACGGCCACGGGAAACTGGCGGCCAGACGCTTGCAGGGTGACGGTAAACAAGGCATGCCCCGAATGATCCGCTGCACGCGGCAGCGTAAATGCAACGACACAGTGACGTATCGCATTGCCGCAGCGATATCAGCGATCAACAATACGGTTTCGACCGAGAGGAAGCAACGATGAGCATCTGGAAACAGCCGACCGATCTGGCCCGCATCAATGGCTGGAGCGAGGGCACCATGATGGAGACGTTGGGCATCCGCATCACCGGCGTCGGCGACGACTGGCTGCAGGGCACCATGCCCGTCGACCACCGCACCCATCAGCCCTACGGCCTGCTGCATGGCGGCGCTTCGGTGGTGCTGGCCGAGACGCTGGGCAGCACCGCGGCGATGTTGACGCTGGACCCGCAGAAGGAAGTGGCGGTAGGCCTGGACATCAACGCCAACCACGTCCGCGGCGTGCGCGAAGGCACCGTCACCGGTACCGCACGCATGCTGCACCTGGGCCGCACCACGCAGGTGTGGGAGATCCGCATCGAGGACGACAACGGCGCGCTGGTGTGCATTTCGCGCATCACCATGGCGGTGATTCCGGCGCGCGTGGTGGGGCCGCGTTGAACGCGTTTCACCGCAAGTACCCGTCGCTTCCTTCGAACCCCTGCCCATGCAGGGACGTCGAACGCAAAGAGCGCCTCACTTCATGACGGCCCAGGCGCCCTACGCACGGCTGAGCCCCGACCTGGTGCTGGACGCCGTCGGCGCCTGCGGGCTGTGGCCCGATGGGCGGTTGCTGGCATTGAACAGTTACGAGAACCGCGTGTGGCAGGTCGGACTGGAGGCCACCGGTGACGCGCCGGCCACGCCGGTCATCGCCAAGTTCTACCGGCCCGGTCGCTGGAGCGATGCGGCGATCGAGGAGGAACACGCGTTCGCGCAGGAACTGGCGAACGACGAATTGCCGGTCGTGGCGCCACTGGCGTTCAGCGGAAAGACGCTGCTGCACCACGACGGTTTTCGCTATGCGTTGACGCCGCGGCGTGGCGGACGGGCGCCGTCGCTTGAATCGGCCGAACAACTGCAATGGCTGGGGCGGCTGATCGCACGCATGCATGTGGTCGGTGCACGCCAACCGTTCACCCATCGCAGCCGGCTGGATCGCGACACGATGGTGCGCCAGCCGATGCAGGCCGTGCTCGCCTCCGCGTTGTTGCCCGCGTCGCTGCAGGGCAATTACCGCGTAGCCGCCAGCCGGCTGGATGACGCCATCGCGCAGCGACAGGATGCCGTGGGCACCGTGCGGCAGATCCGCCTGCACGGCGATTGCCATCCGGGCAATGTGCTGTGGACCGACAACGGCCCGCATTTCGTCGATTTCGATGACGCCCGCAGCGGTCCGGCGGTGCAGGATCTTTGGATGCTGGCCGGCGACGACGCGGCGATGGAAGCGCTGCTCGAGGGCTACCAGCAGTTCCGCGATTTCGACCACGGCGAACTGGCGCTGGTCCCGGCCCTGCGCGCCATGCGCCAGCTGCATTACGCCGGCTGGATCGCCGCCCGCTGGACCGATCCAGCCTTCCCCGCCGCCTTCCCGTTCGCCGCCGAACCGCGCTGGTGGGAGCAGCATCTGGCCGACCTGCACGAATTGGCCGATGAACTCGAATAACCCTGCACCATAGAAGCCACTGTCCCCTTACCCCAACGGAAATCCTTTATGCGCACCATCCTGTTCCGCCTGATCGGCATTCTCGAAATCGCGGGCGGCCTGTACGGCGCGGTGGAGATGATCAAACGTCTGTTGCCGCTGGGTTCCACACAGGAAAGTGTGTTGGCGCTGATCGGCCTGGCCGTATTCGGCTTCGTGCTGGTGGCTGGCGTGCTCTTGCTGGAGGGCAGTGAACAGGGCGTGCGGTTTTCGCGCTGGGCGCAACTGTTGCAATTGCCGCTGATCGCCACGCCGGTGTTCAGCTATGCGCTGCACAGCGGCGCGTTCGCCCACGTGTTTGCCACTTTGCAGTCCGCTCCCCGACTCCGCTTCCATTGGGACGCCGGCACCCAGCATTTCGCGCTGGCGGTGGCGGGGCCGGCGGTATCGCGACTGGGCGTCAATCTGCTGGCCTTGGGTTCGTGGCTGGTGCTGCGGCTGCGTTAGCCGTTGGCAAGCGTGGCGGCGGCTGTCAGCGCACGCTCCGCGTCAAGGGTCTCCAGGCGTTTTCACATACCGTCACAAGGGGTTGGATACGCTCGTTCGCCAGTCGCCTTCGGCTGCGTGTGGCAGCGGAGCCCTTGGTCGACCAACGGCCCGACCGCGCTATTTTCTCTTCCCGGAGCGGACTTTGACCAAGCTTTCATCCCCCCTGGTTTCCACCGGAAATACAGGCCTGGACGCGATCCTTGCCGGCGGGCTGCCGGCGAACCGGCTGTATCTCATCGAGGGTGCGCCCGGCTCGGGCAAAACCACGCTGGCGCTGCAGTTTCTGCTCGAAGGCGTGCGCCGCGGCGAGCGGACGCTCTACATCACGCTGTCGGAAACCTACGACGAACTGGCCATGGTGGCCGCCTCGCACGGATGGGATATCGAGGCGTTCGACGTGTTCGAACTGGAGTCAGCCGCCGATGTCCTTGGCGGCGGCACCGAGCAGTCGATCCTGCACCCGTGGGAGATGGAGCTGGGCGAGACCATTCAGCTGATCCAGCAGGAAGTGAAACGGGTAAAGCCGGCGCGGATCGTGTTCGACAGCCTGTCGGAGATGCGCCTGCTGGCGCAGGACTCGCTGCGCTACCGCCGTCAGGTGCTGGCACTGAAGCAGTTTTTCAGTGGCCGTGATGCCACGGTGCTCCTGGTCGATGACATGACAGGCAGCGAAAAGGGCGCGGATGCGCACCTGCACAGCCTTTGTCATGGCGTGATCACGCTGGAACGGTTGACCCTGGATTTCGGCGCGGCGCGGCGACGGTTGCAGGTGCAGAAGTTGCGTGGCGTCGATTTCGTCGCCGGCTACCACGACCTGGCGATCCGCAAGGGCGGACTGGAAATCTGGCCGCGCCTTATCGCGTCATCCCACCACAGCCCGTTCAGCGGCGAGCCGACCCCCAGCGGCGTGGAGGCGCTGGACCACTTGCTGAGCGGCGGCCCGCTACGCGGCACATGCACGCTGGTCAGCGGGCCTGCGGGTACGGGCAAGACCACCATCGCCCTGCAGTACATCGACGCGGCCTGTCGACGCGGCGAGCGTTGCACCTTGTACGAGTTCGACGAGCCCATCGGCACGCTGATGACGCGTGCCAAGGCGTTCAACCTGGATCTCGACAAGCACGTCGAGGGTGGGCTGCTGGTGATCGAGCAGGTCGACCCGGCCGAGCTGTCGCCGGGCGAATTCTCGTGGCGCGTGCGCCAGCAGGTGGCGGAGCGCCACGCGCGAATGATCGTGATCGACAGCCTTAACGGCTACCTGGCGGCCATGCCGCAGGAACAGCATCTGGTGCTGCAGATGCATGAGCTGCTTTCCTACCTCAGCCAGCAGGGCGTGGTGACGTTCCTCATCAATCCGCAGAGTGGGTTGCTCGGCAGCATGTCGACGGACATCAATATTTCGTACGTGGCCGATGCCGTACTGCTGTTGCGCTTTTTCGAAGCGGAAGGGCGCATCCGCAAGGCCATCTCGGTGTTGAAGAACCGGGGCGGCGTACACGAGGACAGTATTCGCGAGCTGCGCATCGACTCCTTGGGGCTACGTGTGGGCGATTCTCTATCGCACTTCAGGGGCGTGCTCACCGGTACACCCGAATACCTCGGCGCGGCAGCGCCCTTGCTGGAAAGCCGGGACGATGACCGCCGCCGCGCCTGAGATCAGCGACGAAGCGGCCCCCTTGCCGGAGGGGCAACGGGTGCTGATCGCCGCTCCGTTCGGCCACGACGCGCAAACCGTGGCGAAGTTGCTGCAACAGGCCGGCCATGAAACCGCGATCTGCACTGACCTATGCGAGCTTGGCGCACGGATCAACGCGCAAACCGGCGCAGTTCTGCTTACGCAGGAAGCACTGGTGGGCAACATGGCCGCACTGAATGCAGCCCTGGAGCAACAACCGCCATGGTCGGACGTCCCGTTCGTCCTGCTGATCGCGGCCTCCGGCGGGCGCAACAGCCGCGCCGAAGCGGCACGTCTGCAATTCCTGGAACTGGCCACCAATTGCTTGATCCTGGAGCGACCGATCGGCAAGGGTTCGCTCACCAGTGCGGTGGCCTCGGCGTTGCGCCTGCGCCGCAAGCAATTCGAAATGCGCGACCGCCTCGTCGAGCTGCGCGAGAGCGATCGACGCTTCAAGGCCATCACCAATTCCGTCGACCAGATGATCTGGACCACCCTGCCCGACGGCCTCAGCGATTATTACAACGATCGCTGGTACGAATTCACCGGCCTCGCGCCGGGTGCGACGGAGGGCGATGCTTGGAGCGCCGTTTTGCACCCCGACGACCGGCAGCGTGCGTGGCAGCGATGGCGCGCTTCGCTGGCGACCGGCCAGCCGTACGAGATCGAATATCGGCTACGCCACCATTCCGGCCTCTACCGATGGGTGCTCGGGCGGGCACAGCCGCAGCGTGACGAGGATGGACGCATCGTGCGCTGGTTCGGCACCTGCACCGAGATCCAGGACCTGGTCGAGGCGCGCGAAGTGCTGTCCCGTTCGCGCGAGGAGCTGGAGCAGCTGGTGGCGGCGCGCACGGCCGCGCTGGAAGCCGAAATGGCCAGCCGCAGCGAGGTGGAAGCAGCGCTGCGGCAAAGCCAGAAGATGGAAGCGGTGGGACAACTCACCGGTGGCATCGCGCACGACTTCAACAACATGCTGGCCGGCGTCCTTGCCGGGCTGGACCTGATCAAGCTGCGCATCGACAGCGGCCGCTTCGATGGCATCGAGCGCTTCATGGAGGCCTCGATCGCCTCGGCGCAACGAGCCGCCGGCCTGACCGCGCGACTGCTGGCGTTCTCGCGCAAGCAATCGCTGGATGCGCGGCCGCTCGACATCAACGCGCTGGTCATCTCGCTGGAGGATCTGTTCCGCCGCACCCTGACCGAATCGATCAGCCTGCGCGTGGTGCCGGGCCAGAACTTGAGCCCGGTGGTGGCCGACAGCAACCAGCTCGAAAGCGCGCTGCTCAACCTGGCCATCAATGCGCGCGATGCGATGCCCCACGGTGGCGAGCTGACGGTCGAGACGTCGATGGTGGAACTGGATGAAGCCCTTATCGCGGCCGAGCCCGGCATGCAGGCCGGCCGGTACGTGGCCATTGCCGTGTCCGACACGGGCGTGGGCATGAGCGAGGACATGCTGGAAAAGGTGTTCGAGCCGTTCTACACCACCAAGCCCATCGGCCAGGGCACCGGCCTGGGCTTGTCGATGATCTACGGTTTCGTGCGGCAGTCGGGCGGAGAGGTGCGCATCCGCAGCCAGCCCGGCCGCGGCACTACCGTCACCATCTACCTGCCGGCCAACGACGGCACCCATCAGGAGCAGGCACCAGCGTCGGGTGCGGTACGCGAGGGCAAGGGCCAGAGCGTGTTGCTCATCGAAGACGATCCGTCCGTGCGGATGATGGTGCGCGAGCTGCTCAACGAGCTGCAGTACGAGGTGCACGAGGCGCCGAACGCCGACGTCGCCTTGCCGATCATCGCCTCGAACTGCGCCATCGACCTGATGCTTTCCGACGTGGGCCTGCCCGGCATGAACGGACGCCAGCTGGCCGAGATCGCCCGACGCCATCGCCCCGCGCTGCCGATACTGTTTCTCACCGGCTATGCCGAGAGTGCGGCGCATCGCCAGGATTTCCTCGGCAACGGCATGGCCATGATGACGAAACCGTTCTCGCTGGAAGCCTTGGCGGGCAAGATCGACGAGATGATCGCCTCGACAACCGGCGAGCACTCGACCCCGGCCATCTGAACCGAGCACCGGATCGCTCCACGGGCGACCACGGCGACCGGCTATCATGCGCGGATGTCCACGCCCGCCTTGCCCATCATCCGCCTCAAATCCGACCGCGCCCCCGGCCACCCCTGGGTGTGGTCCGCACAGGTGCACAAGCCCGAGCAGAAATTGCCGCCCGGCAGCCTGGTCGACGTGCACGATGCGCGGGGCCGACTTGTCGGCAAGGCGTTCTGGAACGGCCACGCGCGCATCGCGCTGCGGCTGCTGGAAACGCATCCGGAGGAAACCGTCGACGCGGCATGGATCGCGGCGCGGATCGACCGCGCCGTGCAGTTGCGTCGCGACTGGCTGCAGCTGGACAAGGTCAGCGACGCCTGGCGCGTGGTGCACAGCGAGGGCGATGGGCTATCCGGCCTGATCGTGGACCGCTACGCCGACGTGCTGGTGGTCGAATATTTCGCCGCCGGCATGTGGCGTTTCCGCGAGGCGATCCACGCCGCGCTGCTGGCGCATTTTCCGGGCGCAACCTTGTACTGGTTCGCCGAATCACACGTGCAGAAGCAGGAATCATTCGACTGCCGCAGCCCGGATGTACCCGCGGCGTTCGAGGTGCACGAACACGGCCTGCGCTTCCATGCGGCGCCCGGCTCAGGCCACAAGACCGGCTTCTTCGCCGACCAGCGCGACAACCGCAAACGCTTTGCCGAGCTGGCCAAGGGTCGCCGCGTACTGGATCTCTGCTGCAACGCCGGCGGCTTCGCCGTGCACGCGATGGCGGCCGGCGCGCGCGAGGCGGTGGGTGTGGACCTGGACGCGGGCATCCTCGACGTCGCCCGCGCCAATGCGCAAGCCAACAACGTGGCGGTGACGTTCGAGCAGGCCGACATTTTCGATTGGGTGCGTGCCGCCGTGGCGCGCGGCGAGCAGTACGACGCGGTGATCCTGGATCCCGCCAAGCTCACCCGCGACCGCAGCAAGGTGATGGATGCGCTGAAGAAATACTTCGCGATGAACCGCATGGCGCTGGACATCATCCCGCCCGGCGGCCTGCTGCTGACCTGCTCGTGCACCGGCCTGGTGGGCGAAAGCGAGTTCCTGGAAATGCTGCGCCGCGTGGCGTTGAACGCGGGCCGCGAAATCCAGGTGCTCGAAGTGCGCGGCGCCGGCGCCGACCATCCGTTCCGCACCGACGTGCCCGAAGGGCGCTACCTGAAAGCGGTGTTCTGCCGGGTGGGATAAGGCGACGCCTTAAGGCTCACATCGGCTTGACCGTGGCCTCGCGCACCATCGGCGCATGGCCAGCTCTCCCGATGACATCGACCCCGCCCTGCGCCGCGAAGTGCGCGCCGCCGGCCTCGTCTACGTCCACGACGACCAACCCGGCATCCGCCGGCAGCGCTGCGGCAAGGGCTTCAGTTATCGCGACACCGATGGCCGTTGCGTGCGCGACGAAGGCCATCTGCAACGCATCCGCGCATTGGCCATTCCGCCGGCCTATGTGGATGTATGGATCTGCGCCAACCCGCGCGGCCACCTGCAGGCCACCGGACGCGATGCGCGCCAGCGCAAGCAATACCGCTACCACGCGCAATGGCGGGCGCTGCGCGACCACGGCAAGTTCGATCGCGTGCTGGCGTTCGGTGCGGCGCTGCCCGCGCTGCGGCGGCGCGTGCGGCGCGACCTGGCCCGCCCCGGCCTGCCGCGCGAAAAGGTGCTGGCCCTGATCGTGCGGCTGCTCGACGACACCCTGATCCGCATCGGCAACGAAGGCTACGCACGCGACAACAAGAGCTACGGCCTGACCACCCTGCGTACGCGTCACGTACGCGCCGAACGCGGCCGCCTTCGTTTCGCGTTTCGCGGCAAGAGCGGCCAGGAGCAGGAGGTGGAATTGAGCGATAGCCGCCTGGCGCGCATCGTGCGCCGCATGCAGCAGTTGCCGGGCCAGCGCCTGTTCCAGTACCTGGATGACGATGGTCAACGTCAGCCCGTCGATTCGGGCGAGGTGAATGACTACCTGCATGAGGCCTGTGGCGAGGACTTCAGCGCCAAGGATTTCCGCACCTGGGGCGGCACCGTGAACGCGGCCGGCGTGCTGGCGCGCACGCCGTTGCCCGACGCCGGCGGAGAGCGCGCCGTACGCAGCACGCTGGCCGCGGCGATCAAGGAGGTGGCCGCGATTCTCGGCAATACGCCAGCGGTGTGCCGCGCGTCGTACATCCACCCGCTGATCCTGCAGGGCTGGGAAGACGGCAGCCTGCAGCAGGCCATCCCGTCCGTGGTGTCGGTCCATCCGCGCCAGCTCGAACAACATACGCTGCGCTACCTGCGCCGGCAGCTGCGGCTTGCCCGACGCGGCGGCTGAGGTACGACTCAGCCGGTGGCGGGCAATCGCCCGCGCAGACCCGCGGCGTCGAACGGGCCGGGCTCGGCCAGCAAGGCGCGGGCGGCGTCGACCTGGTCCCACACGTTCCACAGCAGTACGCCGCGTACGCGGCCGCCGTCGAGGTAATAAATCACGCCCTCGCGGTTGGGCTCGCGCCAGTCCTCGACCACCTGCAGCCGGGTGTCCAGCAAGCCCACCGCCTCGTAGCCCAGGTCGAACAGGTCCGAGTAGAAGAACGGCTGGCTGACGTAGTCCCCGGCGACGCCGGCCATGGCGCGACCGGCGTGTTTGCCCATGCCGATGGCGGCATCCTCGTGCTCCACCCGCATGCGCCGGTCCAGCGCAATGCTGTGGAAATTGGCCACGTCGCCCGCGGCCCAGATGTCCGCATCGCTGCTGCGCAACTGCGCGTCCACCACGATGCCGTTGTCGATGGCCAGGCCCGTCTGCTCGGCCAGCGCGGTGTTCGGTGTCACACCGATGCCGGCCACCGCGGCGTCCACGCGCAGCGTGCCTCCCTCGGACAGCTCCAGTTCCACGCCGCCGTCGATGGCCCGGCCGCCGGTCACCTTGATGCCCGCACGCAGCTCGACGCCGTGCTCGCGATAGTAGGTATCGAGATAAGCGCACAGCCCGTCCGGGTAACGGCCGGCACCGATCGACTTGCCGGGAAACAGCATCGTCACCTTGCAGCCGATGCCGCAAAGCGACGCGGCCAGCTCGCTGCCGATGAAGCCGCCACCGATCACCGCGATGTGCGCGCCGGGTTTCGCATAGCGGCGCAACGCCCGGTAATCCGCCAGGGTGCGGTAATGGATCAGCCGCTCGCCGCCATCGAAACCCAGCTTGCGCGGCGTGGCACCGGTGGCCAGCAGCAGGCGGCGATAGCGATACGTATCGCCCTGCTCGTCGCGCGCCACATGGGCCGTGCGGTCCAGCGCGGCGATGCGCCGGCCCAGATGCAACGTCGCCCCGCTTTGCGACGTGGCCAGGTCGATGTCCGCCGGCGATTTGTCGCCCTTCCACAAGGCCTTGCTCAACGGCGGGCGCTGGTACGGCGGCGCGACATCATCGCCCACGATGCCGATGTTCGCCCCGCGCTCGACCTCGGCAATCGCCTTGGCCGCCGCGTCGGCCGCCATGCCGCCGCCGATGATCAGGTAATCGTGTACGTGTTCCATGATGTTCTCCTGGCTGGCCTCAGCCCATGATGCGCCTGGTCTCGGCGGCGGAGCGACACCCCGACGCAGCGGGTGAGACGGCGCGACGTACACTGGATGCATTACCCAGGGAAAACGTTCCATGCCGCTCAACCAGATCCTGCTGATTCTCCTCGTCGTACTGGTCGCCGCCGTGCTGCTGCTTCAGGTGGTGGCGTTGCTGCGCGGCCGCGGCGATCCCGGCCTGGGCGCGAAACTCGACGCCCTCAAGGACGACAGCGCCCGCGTGGAACGCACCTTGCGCGAGGAGCAGCGCGCCGGCCGCGAGGAGCTGCAGCAAGGCTTCGATCGCTTCCGTGGTCATCTGGGTGAACAACTCGGCAACGCCTCGCAACAGCAGGCCGAACGCATCGAAAGCTTTGCCCAGCGCCTGACCCAACTCACCGAACGCACCGACAACGGCCTGCAATCCCTGACCCAGCGCCTCATCGACGATGCCCGCAAGGGCCGCGAGGAAGTTGCCGCCACGCTCAACCGGCTGGGCGAGCAGCAACAGCAGCGGCTGGCCGCGCTCACCGCCGACAACGAAAAACGCATGGGCGAGATGCGCGCCACGCTGGAGGCCAAGCTCGGCGCGATCCAGCAGGACAACGCCG
>Ga0164242_10001937_pt1 | contig 24208 bp, 16 predicted proteins | sample OricomgcompostMG_FD_108783 | JGI IMG/M metagenome (GOLD analysis project Ga0164242, IMG submission 108783) | Miracle-Growth compost microbial communities from Emeryville, California, USA - Original compost - Miracle growth compost (MG) ...
ACTTCGGATGTCGGCGGTCTTGTAACTGTCGCCCCGTTGCAGCTTGCCGGAGCCGCAGAGGTTACAAATCTTGTTGCCGCTGCAGGGACGCAGGCGTTTGTTTCGCTATCGCTGCAGAAGCAGCCCTGACGAATTGGGATGATTGATGTGGCACAATCAATTTGCCGGGCAGTGGAGCATAACTGCTATCTTCAGCATCAAATTGCTATAGAAAATTCAGCATTGGATTCAAGATGATTCAGCTTCATATTTTTCATATTTATAGATAGAGCGGTTTTCCTCAGGTGTGGTTTGGCTATTCGAGCAAAACGCAGATTCCCTTCGGGAATGACAGACCAAGGGATCGATACCTGAGAGAAAATAGCTACAAGAAGAGGAGCCGCAACGATGGTTGATGGAACTTCCGGAGGTGTTGTCGAGCGCAAGCGGGTCGTGATTATCGGCGGAGGGTTTGCGGGGCTGAATGCAGCGTTGAGCCTTGCCAAGCTGCCGCTCGACATCTCGCTGGTCGACCGCAGAAATCACCATACGTTTCAGCCTTTGCTTTACCAGGTAGCGCTTGCGGTGCTTTCGCCCGCGGACATTGCGCAGCCCATCCGGTCGATTCTGAGCAGCTATCCGAATGTGGAAGTGCTGATGGATGAGGCTGTCGCCTTTCATATCGATGAGCAGAGGGTTGAGCTGAAGACGGGCGCGCAGCTTGAGTATGACTATCTGATCGTCGCCACCGGATCGACGCACTCGTACTTTGGCCATGACGAATGGGCGAAGCTCGCGCCGGGACTCAAGACGGTGGAGGATGCGACGGAGATTCGCCGCCGTGTGCTGCTGGCGTTTGAGCTGGCGGAGCGGCAGATGCAGGAGACGGGCAGCCATCCCTCGCTGAATTTTGTGATCATTGGCGGCGGACCTACCGGGGTGGAGCTGGCGGGTGCTATCAGCGATATCGCGAAGTTGTATATGTCGAACAATTTTCGGCATATCGATCCTTCGCAAGCCCAGGTGCTTATTCTTGAAGGGTCGCCGCATATTCTGGGGATGCATCCGGACGACTTGCAGGCGAAGGCGCGGGAGCAACTCAATGCGCTGGGCGTGAAGCTGCGCGTCAATGCGCATGTCTCCGATGTGAAGCCCGGTTATGTGATGGTGGGGGATGAGCGCATCAATGCTGTGGTCACGCTTTGGGCGGCGGGCGTGCAGGCTTCGCCGTTAGGGAAGCTGCTGGGCTTCCCGACAGATCGAAAAGGATGCGTGCTGGTGGATGAACATCTCAATCCGCCGGGACATCCGGAGATATTTGTTTGCGGCGACCTTGCCCATGTCGAGCAGGACGGCAAACAGGTTCCCGGTGTGGCGCAGCCTGCCATGCAAATGGGAAAGTACGCGGCGAAACGCATTGCGCGGCTGGTCGCGGCGGACCTGGGCAGCGATGGCACAGGGAAGAACGAGCCGTTTCACTACTTCGACAAAGGCGACATGGCGACGATCGGGCGCAAGGCCGCGGTTGCCAATATCCAATGGCCGTTCAAAGGACATTGGAGCGGTTTTTCCGCATGGATGACGTGGCTGCTGGTCCACATCTTTTTCCTGATCGGCTTTCGGAACCGGCTTTCGGTGTTTCGCCAGTGGGCCTGGACCTATATCACCTTCAAGGACAGCGCCCGCCTGATTACCGGCTCGCAGGAGCTGCCGGGATGGAACTCCACGGAGACGGAACAGGCTGAGGCGACGCCTCTGGACCTGGGATCTCCGAAGACGTAGTTTCGCGGAGAAGAGAGCTCAGATGCTCTGCCGGTGCGGGTTGAAGACCGGCGCTCTTTGCTTTGCGGCCTGTTCGAAGAGGCGCATGGTTTCGCCCTCTTCGAGCACCTTTACCTTGTTGCTGATTCCCAGCCGCGCGGCTTCGGCCATCAGGCGCCGCGGCGGCTCGTCCATTGGCTCGCGTCCGAGATTGAATGTGCCGAAGTGCATGGGGACCATCCACTCCGCGCCGGTCTCTACAAAGGCGCGTATGGCTTCTTCGGGACTGGTGTGGACGGTGCGATAGCTGTCGGGAAAGTAGGCCCCAATGGGCAGCAGAGCTACCTGTGGGTGCAGGCGCTCTCCGATCTCGGTGAAGCCGGAGAAGTAGGCGGTGTCGCCGGAGTGGTAGATGGAGCGGCCGCCGGCTTCGACGACATAGCCGCCGTATCCACGGTGGGTATCGTTGAACATGCGCGCTCCCCAGTGTTTGCAAGGGGTCAGCGTCACGCTCAGGCCGCGCACTTCGAGCCGGTCCCACCAGTTCATCTCATGTACGTGCGAGAAGCCTAAGCCTGCGACCAGGTCTTTTACTCCCCAGGGGACGATAACGTCGGGAGCTTTCTTGCCCAGCATCTGCACGCTGCGCACCACGCGGCGCAAGGAGGCGATGTTGAGGTGGTCCATGTGGGCATGGGTCAGCAGCACGACGTCGATGGCCGGCATCTCGTTGATTCGCAGGCCCGGCCACCGCTGTCTTCGCAGCAGGATGAGACGCTTGGCAAAGACCGGATCGATCAACACCGAGCGGCCGCCCAGTTGCAGCAGAAAGGACGAATGGCCGATGAAGGTGATTCCAAGCTCATTGGGGCCGACGATCTCCGCCAGCCGTATCTGACCTGCTATCGGTTGCGCGTGACTCTCCTGCACCAACCGCCAGAGCTGTTTCAGCTTCGTCACTACAAAGGGCTGACCTCTCCACCGATCAAACATTTGTCACCTTTTATGTAGATGCATCCAACCGCTGTTGCTTTGCCCATGATGCTTTGCCGGATCAACGTCAACGACTACCGGGGTTGAATCGATTGGCATCTATTTCATAGACGAGCATACTCATTTGGAGGACTCTGTTATTTCAACCGACCACACTTTCGTCAAGTCTCCGGAGCTGCGACAACAGTGGATCTGGGACTATGTGTCCCACTCGCCGTTGCGCTCGCTTTGGGACTTGCAGGGAGTCCCTGTTCGCGTTGTTGCGGTACGCACCTGGAATAACCTGCTTACCGACAACCTTTTAGGAAGAGCAGCGGAGCTTGGCTTTTATTTCATCTTCGCCCTCTTTCCGACTCTGTTCTGCGCCAGCTCGATACTTGGCCTAGCCGCACGATCCGCTTCGAGCATCTATGACAAGCTGCTGCACTACCTTGCCGTCGTGATTCCCCATGCGGCAATGGGCACTGTGCTTGCGACTTTCAACGAGACAACCTCAGCCGCCACGAGCGGCAAGCTGACCTTCGGTGTCGTGGCCGCGCTCTGGTCGGCTTCGGTCGGATTTTCCGCCATCCAGGGGAGCCTCAATCTTGTCTATAAGGTTCCTGAAACGCGCTCTTACCTTCGCGCTCGCCTTTCGGCCATTGGAGTCACCATCGTACTGGCAGTGCTGGTCACAGCTACGCTCGCGTCGATGCTGGCCAGCGATTTTGTTGCGCGACTGGCGCGTGAGCATATCTATCACCACCTTCTGGGAAGCGTTGTCGTCGCGGTGATCCGATCTCTGGGCTGGGTGATTGTGACTGCCCTGATTACCCTCTTCTTCGCCGCCATCTATTACTGGGCGCCCGATGTAAAAAAGAGCTGCTGGCGATGGCTTACTCCGGGAAGCGCAATCGGCATCGCCGTATGGGTTCTGGCGTCCATCGGGTTCCGCGTCTATCTGCACTTCTTCAATAATTTTTCTGTGACCTATGGTTCGCTTGGGGCAGTCATCATTCTGCTGACGTGGTTTTACATCACCGGCTTTACGCTTCTCCTCGGAGCGGAGATCAATAGCCAGATCGAGATGGCTGCCGCAGAGAAGAGGCTGCTTGCTGCTCTGCCGCCATCGTCTTCGCCGCCCATGCCTCATACGTCAGACGATCCTTCTCCGCCGTCCATGCCGCCTCGGGAAGAACCATCAAATCGGCGCGTTTGATTCCGGGGAAACCTGTTCCCAATGCGTCCAACCCACCCTCTCTGTCCTCGCGCATATAGTTCTTCGAGATGTAAACTCCGTTTGCCTTTGTCCATGTACTTATATGTGTAACTGGAACGGTAGCAATATATTTTGCTGTCCAGTTCGAAAAGTGGATCTGCTTATCAAGCCATTGCACGCCGTCCCGGTCTACCCACGAGGTGCGATGGCTGATGCCCGGATAAAAGACCGTCGAGAAGATGTCCTTGTCTGTTCCTCGCAGAGCGATCGCGCGGGCGCGGGTGTCGGCAAACCAGTCCGGACCATGATGTGGGATGTCCATCACTGTATCCGCCAGTCCATTCATTACATACATCGGGCCGCGGTCGGCGTTGAGCGCGTAGAGTATCGCCCCGCGGTCTCCGAGAACACGCAGCGACCGATAAGGCGGCCCCTGGCAGGGAAGCTTGTTCGCGTCGAAGTATCCCGGCTCGGCTCCGTCATAGTCGCCGCCTCCGCTCAGCAGTACAGCGTGAATCTGGGGATCGATGGCGCCGGTAATTCCTGTGATAAATGATCCCATCGAGTAGCCAACAGTGGCGATTCGTCTTTTGTCGACTTCGGGCCTTTGCGCCAGATAAGCCACGGCCTGCATGACGTCCACCTGCATCAGGCCAGCGAGCCGCTGCCCCCAATCGGTCTGCGGGAGTCCTGCCGGAGGATCGACCCATTTGTCGTGCGAGCCTGCCTGCGACTCTTTATCGGCGTTGCGCTCGCCCTCACCGATCGGATCGTATGTCACCACCATTGCGCCGGCGCGGGCGAAGAGCATACCGCTGTAGAACGCGTACCAACTGAACTTGTCTCCGCCATGGCCGTTGACGACGACGATGCCGGGCAACTTGCCCTTCCACTTTTCGGGCCTGTAGACAATGGCAGGCACCAGCATTCCGTCCGCTGTCCGATAAGTCACGCGTTCGGCGATGACTCCGGGCGTGGGCGAAAAGCTCGACCAGGTCTTCGCTTCAAGTTTTGGCAGGACCGCGGGAATATAAAGTTGCTTGCGAATTATCTGCCGCCATCCCTCGTCTCTTGCAGCTCGTTGTCGCGCTGTCAGCGGCGTTGCTGCTTGAACGAAAGTGGCTCCTGCCACAACGATGATTGCCAGAGCCAGCCGCAAATCCTTCACTCGTTCCCCCGAATCTCTTTATAAACTCGTTGCTGAATCTCTTCTATAAATTGTAGGCGCGATAGAATCGCACAACGACTATGAATCTTTACGTTGCAGTTTTGGGCAGTATCGTCCTCACGCTCCTTGCCGTTTCATTGGGGAGTCTTCGCAACGTCAGGACCAAGGCAGACTATCTTGTGGCTGGACGTTCGCTGTCGGCGTTTGTGCTGATTTTTACCCTTTTGTGCAGTTGGATTGGGTCGGGTTCTTTGCTGGGTGGAGCGGAGAACGCCTACCGGCACGGCTTTGCAGCGTTGTGGCAGGCTGGTGGAGGCTGGGCCGGGCTGTTGCTCATCTACTTCATTGCGCCGCGAGCACGGAAGTTTGCGCAGTTTACGATTCCCGATCTGCTTGAGGCCCGCTATAGCCAGACCGCCCGTGTGCTTGGCGTTGTTGCCATTCTTTTTACCTATACGGCGGTTACCAGCTATCAGTTTGTCGGTGGCGGCGATATCCTGCACCTCATCTTCCCGACGTTTATTACTCCTGTTCTTGGCCAATACATGCTTGCCGCCTTTGTTATTGTCTTTACTGCAATTGCGGGTATGGCGTCGGTGGCTTACATGGATGTGGCTATCGGCCTGCTTGCCACTGCGACGCTGATTGTTGCGCTGCCGGTACTTGTGCATCGCGCCGGGGGATGGAGCGCGGTTCATGCGGCTCTGCCTGTAACTCATTTTCAGGTACTCGGCGACCTGAGCTTTGCGCAGGCGATGGAACTCTTTTTGCCGACCTGCCTGCTGCTGCTTGGCAACCAGTCCATGTATCAAAAATTTTTCTCGGCGAAGTCGGAAAAGGCGGCGACACGGGCGGTAGTTGGGTGGATCATCGGCACGGTGATTCTAGAGACAGTGATTGTGGCGATTGCCGTTGCAGGCTCTGCGCTTTTTCCCCGCGGGGAGGTTCATGATCGTCCCCGAGAGATTCTTGCCTATTGCGGACTTCATGGCTTCGCCGGGTCGAGGCTTCTTGAGATTCTAGGGGCGCTTTTAGTGGGAGCGATCTTTGCCAAGATTATCTCGACGGCTAATAACTGGCTCTTTTCTCCTGCCACCAATCTGATTAACGATATCTTCCTGCGCTACATTTCGCCTGAGTCTTCTAACAAGCGAACCTTGGCCATTAGCCGTTTGATGGTTGTGCTTCTGGGGTTGTGGGCGCTCTATCAGTCGTTGCACGTTCAGTCGGTACTGAAGAAGTCTCTCTACGCCTATACGATCTACTCGGCGGCTCTGACTCCTGTTATCCTTGCCGCCTTTTTCTGGAAGAGAGCTACGGCAAGCGCAGCGGTTGCCAGCATCGCCGTCGGCACCGTGGTTACGATCTCCTGGGACACCGGCTTTGTTCATACCCACGTTCCGGCCATTCTTGCGCAAAGGGATGCTATCTTTCCCGCCCTCTTCGCTTCGCTGGTTGCCCTTGTCGTCGGCAGTCTTCTGACGACGGCGCCCGGTCCGGCCCAGCTTGAGCCATTTTCCGAGTCGTGATCCAGAAAAAAAGATGGAACAAAAGGCGCGCAGCCGGATTTTCACACTAACCTTCCGGCCTCTGCTGCATCCAACACCCTACATCACCCAGGAGGGATTCCCATGGCCGTCTCCAAAAAACGTAACAGCTCCGATGACGACTTCCTTAAGGTAGGGCCGGACGCGACTGCTACCTTCGACAACTCTCCGAGCAATCCAACCGAGCATGCCAGCAGCGAGCATCTGGACGATTTGGATACAGAGGAAGATGGGTTGGAAGACGAAGACCTCGACGAAGATGAAGACGAAGATGATGAAGAAGAGGAAGAGGAGGAATATGACGACGAGGATGAGGACGACGAAGACGACGAAGACGATGACGACGAAGATGAAGGAGACGATGATCTGGCAACAGGTCCCAGAGCGCCCGGCGTCTACCGCAGGATCTAGATGCGGGATGCCCTAATAGCCTGCGTCGGTAACGACGTTCTCCAGAGGCTCGCCTGCGATAAATCGCCGTACCTGCTCTGCCCCGAACCGGAAGGCGCGGTGGATGAACTGTGGTGTCGACCCGCCCACATGAGGCGTGATGAGGCAGTTGGGCGCGAGCCACAGAGGATGTCCCGCCGGAAGCGGTTCCGGATCGGTCACGTCGAGGGCGGCGCTGATGCGATGGTCTTTGAGAGCTTCCACCAATGCGTCGGTTGAGACGACTGGCCCGCGGGCTGCGTTTACCAGCAGCGCTCCGTGCTTCATCAGGGCCAGCTCGGTTGCTCCGATGAGTCCGCGCGTGTCGGCGGTCAGGGGCACAATCGCGATTACAACATCCGCCCCGGGGAGCAGCTTTCGCAGATCGGTAACGGCGTGTACTTCGGGCGACGTGCGAGCGCTACGCGCTATTCGCAAAATCGTCACTCCGAAAGGAGCCAGCCGCGCTTCAATGGCCGCGCCGATCGAACCGTAACCGACGATCAGCACCGTCTTGCCGGCGAGATCGTCGCCTAAGACGCGGTACTGTCCAACCTGCGCTCCGCCTTCGTTCAGAAACCCATCCGACACCGATGCCTGGCCTTTCCACTGTTCGCGCAACTGCATGTCGCGATAGAGAGGAAATCGCTTGAGCGAGGAGAGGATGGCTGTGAGAACCCACTCCGAGGCTGAGATGTCGTGAATGCCGCGGCCGTCGCACAGGATGACATCTTTGGGCAGCCATGGCGTGATCCAATCGACGCCTGCCATCATGGATTGCACAACTTTCACACCTCGCAGATGCGCGAAGGCCTCGGCGGCATCGCGGCGCTGAAAGGGGAGAATCCAGAAGTCCGCCTCAACGGTGCCGGTTAGTTTGCGGGGAATTCGAACGATCTCCGCATCGTGGGGAAAAGCGGCAAGCAACTCATCGGAGAGGGTTTCGTCAACGCCAACACGTACCATGATCGATTAGACATCCTATGGAGAATCCGGCGGATTCGATGGGATCGATCCGGCGACTTTGTTCATACTAGATCCGGCGGCTTTATTCATACTAGATCCGGCAGCTTTGTTCATACTATAAGAGGCTTATTCGGATGAGGCCATAACGAACCGCACTGGAATCACTTCCTGATCGGTTATAGTCAGGGCGTCTGGTCAGGCTGCGGCGGGTTTGGGGTGTCGATGGACGAATGCGTGCTGTTGAGTTTTTCACAGACTGCGAACTCGCTCTGCGCCTCTTGTTTGAGCCCAAGATGCTGGTAGATCTGACCGAGCCTGAAATGCAGGGCCGAAGCCTTCGGCGCAAGTCCAATGGCCTCTTTCAGCTCCTTCTCCGCCTGGGGAAGCATCTGCAAAGTCTGATAGGCGCGCCCCAGTTGTTCATGCACCCTGGGGTTTGCAGGCTCGAGTGATGCAGCCTGTTGCAGGTAGGGCAGCGCCTGATCGGAATGGCCCTGCTCGATGAGCAAAATCCCCAGATTGAGATAGGGCTGTCCGCTCTTTTTCGAGGCATCCTGCTGCCATTGGATTGCCGCAAGGTACGATTTGCGCGCATCCTCGGTACGATTCAGCCCCTCGTACGACAATCCCAGGTTGCTTTCGCTCTTTACATCGCGTGGGTTGAGCTTCAGAGCCTGGGTAAAGCATTCGATGGCACCTGCAAACTGATTTTCGTTATATTTTGCACGACCCAGCAGGTACCAGGCATGGGAGTCCTGTGGAGTCTCGGCCACTACAAAACTCAGCCATTTGTCCGCGTCTGTATAGTCGTCCAGCAAGACATAATCGAAAGAGACAATCTTGAGGTCATCGGGCGAAGGCCGCTGGTTGCGCGCACCGGCGGTGTACTGCTCCAGAGACTCTTTCGGCTTCTGCTGGAGAAACAGCGTGTATCCCAAAAGAAAATGGGCCTCGGCTGAATTGATATGTTCCGCCAGATAGCTCTTCAAGGCGGTGTTCGCCCCGGCAAGATCGCCGGTCCGCAGTCGTGTTCTGGCTTGCGTCAGGGGATCGTCCGTTGTCTTAGCAAGCGGCTGCTGCGCACTAAGCGGCTTGCATAGCAACAGGAAGACGATGGACGCAAAGGGAAGCCGGAGTTTCATGCCAGGAAGAGGAGATCCTTTTGCGCCGAGCTATCGAGATCGAGACCATGCGATTTCAACCGGCGCACTCATAATCATAGTGCATGAGTGGGCAGACCTCTTCGTTTAGCGGACATGGATGAGGTAAGTATAGATAAGTGCGAGGCAGCCGGCGAGGCTGGCCAGAAAGATGCTGTGCTTCAGCGTGAACCGGAAGAGCCTCGATTGATCGGGAACGGAGAGCCCTGTGGCTGCGGCGGCGATGGCGATTGTCTGCAGGCTGATCATCTTGCCCATTACGCCGCCAACTGAATTGGCCGCAGCCATCAGTACCGGGTCGAGACCGAGCCGTCCGGCGGTGACAACCTGAAGATTTCCGAACAACGCATTGGCAGCCGTGTCCGATCCGGTAAGAAAGACTCCCAGCCAGCCCAGCAGAGGGCTGAAGAATGGAAACATCACGCCTGACGCGGCAAAGCTGAGTCCCAGTGTTGCCGTCGCTCCGCAATAGTTCATCAGGAACCCGATGGCGAGAACGGAGGAGATGGTCAAGATAGGGAGAAGGAGTTGGCGCGTCACCGACACCAGCAGGCGCGCAAAGCGCAACGGACTTACCTTGAGAGATATTGCCGCGAGGAACGTCGCGACCATGCACGCCGTTCCGGCTGCGGAGAGCAGGTTCATGTTGAAGATTGCAGGATAGTGCGTTGGTGTTGCCGCGATGGGCGGCATCTTCTGTACAACGTCGTTCAGAAAGGGCCACGGAAAAGAAAAGCTGACGAGGTTGAGCTTCGTTTGGATGGGTGCGACTCCCCAAAGAAGAACACACAGGACAAGAAAGGCATAGGGCATCCATGCGTATAAAACCTTGCCCAGACTATATCTGGATGAAAGATCCACTGAGGAGCTTCCATCTTCCAGTCCAGGAGATGCTTCGATCCCGCGGCTTAAGGGCTGATCTAAACAATTTCGAATTGAGCGTCCCGATTCGCGCTGCTTCGGATGCCAGAAGCGTAGATAGGCGATAAGCGCAGCCAACGAGGAAAGCGCTGCAAGGATGTCCGTAAGCTGTGGGCCAACATAGTTGGATACAAGAAACTGAACTCCTGCAAAGACCGCGCCGCACGTCAAGGCCGGCAGCCAGATGCCGGAGAGAGAGACAATGCCTCCTGTTGCCAGGATGATGTATGCGGGAATGATGAGGGAGATAGGAGCGCATATGCGACCGACAGCTCCACTTAATTTTTCAAGTGAGAGACCGGTTGTGCCTGCCAGGGTAATGACAGGAATCCCAATTGAGCCGAAGGCCACGGGAGCCGTGTTTGCGAGAAGACAGATTGCAGACGCACTGAACGCTGAAAATCCCAGCCCGGTCAACATTGTGGCGGCAATGGCGACGGGAGTTCCGAAGCCTGCTCCTCCCTCCAGAAAGGCGCCGAAGGCAAATGCGATCAGTAGCGCCTGCAAACGAGGATCGGGGGTCAGCCTGCCGACGGAGTCTCTGATGACCTCGAACTGTCCGGTCTCGACTGTGAGGCGAAACAAGGCAATTGCCCAGAAGATGATCCATGAGATTGGAAACAACCCGAAGGCTGCACCGTACACTGCGGCGCTTGTAGCGAGGAGCGGAGGCATATGATATCCGGCGATCGCAACGACAAGCGTAACCGCGAGTCCGGCAAGTCCGGCGATCCATGCTGCCTTCTTCATGACCCCCAATAAGATGAGAAGCGTAAAGATGGGGGCCGCTGCGATGAATGCGGAGATTGCCAGTCCATGGCCGAACAGAGAATAAGTTTGATTCCAGATTTCGATAAATGCCGTCCCAATACACGGAATTGGATCAACATCGATAGCGAATGGCGAGCCAAGCCTGATGCCTTGTTATCGGCCGCGCGGCCTCAAGCAAGAAATCTAATACGGATGAGAGTAGATAAAGGTCAAACTATCGTCAATTGGAGAGCAAAAGTTCCAATATTGTTGAAACGGGCCCAGGGGCATCGCTCAGCGAATGCTAAAGCGGAAGTGTAAGCTACGGCACCAGTGTGATCGACGATTGCCAGAACGCGCTCTTCTGCGCGGTCGGGTTGAGCACAGTTACCTGGCAGTTGTAGTCACCGACGGGAAGATGGCTCAGACCGATGCTGAAGCGCAGGGGCATCGTCTTGAGCGAGTTGTTCATGGCGCTGGTCATCTCCATCGGTTGCGTCTCAAATACCTTGGTCTGCCCCTGGTAGAAGCTCACAAATGCAATGAGCGGCTGCACCTCGGTCACACCCTGCTCATAAGCCTGGAGATAGACATACAAATCGCGGCTCTTGCTGAACACCCGCGTCACGCTTGGAATGAGCTTTTGTTCATTCAGCACCAGCGGATTGGCGGCCTCGTCTTTAGCCCGCTCTTTTGCCTTGGCTGCGTTGTAGATTGCATCTTTCAGATCGGCGCGCTGGCCGCTCAGCACGACTGAGCTGATGGCTACTCGCTTCTCTTCCTTGTTGAGATTAGGAATGACGAACGGAGTTTCGAACGTCCCAATCCTTCCCGTCTCGTCATCGCGAGCCAGAAACTTGATGCTGTATTTGCCCGGCAGCAGGGTGAAGCCCGTATCGTATTCGACCGGACGCTTGGCCAACTCCGCCGCCGTCTCATCGCTGAGCCTGATGTTCACGTTGTCGCGCATGTTCTCGACGGTCATATTGCCGCCTAGCTCATCCTTCACTTCGAGAAGGAAGTCGATAAGGGTATGCTCGGCTCCGCGCTTTTTGGCCAGCGCCAGCTCCTTGCCCGGAATTTTGACCACGACCGGCACAAAATACTCTGCACGGTTCAACTGAAAGTAGTTGAGCTCCATGGCAATCGTAAGCTCTGTTACGGGATCGCCCAGCATGAGCGCATCTTCGAGCTGGCGCTCTTTATCGGCGTCATTGAACTTCGCGAATACCTTGCCGGCGTAGTAACCCTGGCGGTAGTCGAGCTTTGCGGCAAGCTGAGGATTCACGGAGATCTTGATGTGGCGGAACCTTCCGTCCAGCGTCGCATTGCCGGTGTAGTAGCCGAGGATGTAATAGCTTGTAATGTTCTGCTGCGCCTGCACGATGCCTCGTGTCAGGTCGTTGTAGTCGAGCAGCGCCTTGCCGCCTGTGTCTCCGGCAAGCGCATAGAGCGTGTCTTGCGATTGCTGCATCCGAGTCGTGACCGCTTCGGCTGCCGTGCCTGAGTACATGGCAGCAGTGCCCGGCGATCCCTGCGTCGCATCTCCCAGTGGAGCCTGCGCCACCAGCCCGCGCGCATCGATCGGCCAGAAGGATACGCCCGACCGAATCGCGTCATCGATGGTCGCATGCAACTGTGCCTGGTTGTCGACGCCATGCAATGTCATGCCGCTGGCAAAGTAAACCAGCACCTTCTTTTCGCTCAAGCGCCCGAGCATCTTGGCCGCTGTCTGCAACGCGGAGAGCTGTCGGTCGGTGTTGAACAGGTTGAACTCGCCGCTGTCCTGGCCGAAGGCCGCGCCCGTGTCCGCGGCATCCGCATCGTCCGTAATGTCTTCGCTCTGCTGGTTTTCTCCCACGATCAGCGTCTCCAGAATGCTGAGCAGGCGGTTGTGATCGTCGGTGAAGTCTTGCAGTACATCCACGGAGCTGCCGCCATAGCGCATGATCGACACCAGATCGGACGAGGTCATCTGTGTTCGTATGAACTTCTGGGCGGCCTCCAGCGCGCGCAGCTTGTCGTCGGGCGGCATCGCAGTCAGATCGAAGTAGAGCGCAATCAGACGCCGGTTTTTATAGCGCACATCGCCCGGCTTCTCCGGTGCGATCTGGGTCACGGCCAGCCGGTTGTACACGATGATATTCTCTGGCTTCGCCGGAGCAACGGGAGGAGTCGAAGGAAGTTTCTGATATTCGCAGAAGCTGATCTGCTGCGGTACGCCATCCTCGGTTACGGTGAAGTCTTTTGCCGTCAGCCCGCTGACCGACATCCCCTGCTTGTCCTTGACGTTCACTGCTTCGACTACCAGCTTTGAGCTGATGGACATGGTATACACGCCATTGTCCCCGGCAGGCTGGGTGTTCTGTCCCACCACTTGCGCCCTGGCGGTGAGCGTCCCGAGAAGCATCATCGTGAGCAACAATCGCATACGTCAGAACCTCAGGCGCAGAGAAGTTTGCAGGCTGCGCATTCCATTTGCCGCTGCGGGCAATCCGAATTGCGTGCTGGTGATGGAGTTTTGCCAGGCGGAATAGGTGACGTGGTTTAGAAGATTCGTAGCGGCAATCTGCACGTCGAGATTCACCTTCGACTTCAGGCGGAAGGTGCGCACCATCGATGCGTCCAAAGAAAACTGGGCAGGCCCGGTGATCGAATTGCGGCGCGCATCGCCCCACTGCCCCGGCGGCGGCGCTTTATAAGCAGCTGGATTCAGAAACAGTCCCGGAGGCGCAGCATAAAGAGATTCTCCGGTAACGCTCGGCCGAACGAAGGCTGAATATCCCGCCACGACGACGGAAGAATCGATTGGCGTCTGCGGCAGGCCGCTGCCTGCGACGATCTGTGTTTGCACGGTCCACTCTTTGTAGAGCCTTCCTCTCCATCCGGTCATCAGCGAGCCTCCGGCCATGCCCATCCCGGTCGTGTATTGCACCTGCGCCTTGAGCAGATGACGCTGGTCGAAGTTCGAGAGGCCGCGCTCGCCTCTCAGGTTGCGCCAGTCCTGAGCAATCGTAGCCGGGTTTTGCGGCTGTGCGTCTGTGTTTGAGCTATCGGTCGTCGTTCCCTGCCCGCCCAGCGCGGAGTCGTCATCGATCGACTTCGAGAAGGTGTAGATCACCGATGCGGTAAAGCCGCTGTGCAGTCTTCGGCGTAACTGGATCAGCCCGGACTCGCGCGTCGAATTGCCGTTCGAGGCCATGTACTCGAATCCCGTCGGACAGTTCGGGCAGGGGTTGACTGCGCCCAGGGGATTTGTGTTGGGCAGAAATTGCTGCATGCCCCGCGTTCCCTTGATGCCCAGATAAGTTGCCACCATCTGTAACGATCCGGGTAGATCGCGCTGCACCCTAAGGTCCCACGTCTGTACATAGCCCACGCGGAAGTTCGGATCGACCCCGAACGTCTGCGCTGTCGTCGCGGAGCAAGGCTCGAAGCCATTCGCCAGCGTCAGCGGGCACTTTGCACTGTTCTGCACCGTCAGACTTTTGGCAAGAGGCGCCTGCTGTGCCATCTGGATTGCGATTCCCTGATAGACCGAAGTGTCGTAGTTGATGCCATACCCTGCATTGACCACCATCGACGATCCGGCGATCGGCCGCCACGACACTCCGATCCTCGGTCCCACGCCGTTGCGGTCCGGGCGCATCAGCGATGCCGGATAGTGCTGTTTCGTTAGTGCTCCTACCGGATTGCTTGCCAGCACGGGTGCGATTGACGAAAATTCTGAGGCCACGTCCAGGTTGACCAGCCGCTGCTTCAACTCTGTTATCGGCGCACCATACTCCCAGCGAGCGCCGGCGTTGACCGTGAGCTGCGGTGTGACCCTCCAATCGTCCACCAGGTAAGCATCGTAAACGGACTGCCGCAGATACTTGTCCGGGTTGCCGAATCCGATGTTGCTCGCATCAGGAACGCCCAGCAGAAAATCCGCCAGGTCCGATCCGCTGTTCGCCGCGCTGCCTGCTGTGGCTGCGCCTGTAAAGCTGAAGGTGCCGCGCGGGTTTGCCTGCGAAAGATAATTGAACTGCTGTCGCCGGAAGTCGAAGCCGCCCGTAACGTTGTGCGCTCCGTGGTTCCACCGCATGATGTAAGAGATGCCGTTGGTTGCGTTGCGGATGAACGAGCTCTGGCCATCGGTCAATGATGTCAGGCCACCGGAGAAGTTGAGCGTCGGCGGCCCCCAGTATGTCGGTGTCTGGTCGTTGCCCGTAATGCCGGCCTGTCCGGAGATGTTCTCGCGGTTCTGCCAGTACGGTGTCAGGCGCGTGGACTGCCGGCTGAATTGATAACCGAGGTTGGTTCGCAGGCGCGCATTCAAGGTGTGCGCCCAATTAATTTTGCTGCTCATCCCCAGCCCGCTGGTTGTGTCCACAAACCCGAGGAGATTGGTGGTGCTGCTGCGTGTGCTGGTCGCGGCAAAGGTGCCGGTGAGCTGGTCTTTGCGCCCGATGGTCTTACTCGCGGTCGAAATGAATGCGTCTTTGTGCGTATCTGTGATCAGAGGAAGCTGGTAGTTGTACTGCGTGCTTCCAGTGAAGTTCGGCAGCGGGTAAAGAGTGAGCAGCGCCTGTGCCTGCGGGCTGATGGGAATCCTGTTGCCGGGAAACGGTTGTCCTGTCTTCGGATCGTAGATCACCACCGGTTGGCCTTGTGCATTGACTGTGTTAGAAAAATCACCCTCTCGTTCTGCGATGTCCGGTACCAGGCCCGCCGTCGTAACGGCAACGCTGTCGCGTGTTCGCTGGTAGTCCACAAAGAGATTGGGGCCATTGCGCAGCAGGCCGGGTATCTTCAAGGGGCCCTCCAGCGCGAAGCCTCCCGTAATCTGGCTCGTATCGGGTTTTGGGGTATTGATCCCCGCCGGTGACCACGATCGGGCATCGAAGGCGGAGTTGTTAAGCCGCACGTTCAGGCTGAAGTTATACAGCGACCTTCCGCTGGCGGTATTTCCAAACCGCTGTGCCAGCGAGTACTGCGATGTGGCTGCATTATTTACGCTGCCGTTGATCAGCAATCCCTCTTTGGCGCGTTGGGCCACCTCGTCGGTAGGCGGTGCGGCGTTGTCTTTCTGCCTGGGAGACTCGCTTGTCCTCTTCGGTTCGCTTCGGAGTTGTGTCTCAGTGATGGCGGCGCTCATTACAGGCTTCAGCGTGGCTCTTATCTGATCCAGCGAGAGCAGCTTAAGCTCCCACTGCCCCATGGCGATCTTGGGTGTGATTGCCACCTCCTGCTTGACCTCTGCATAGCCTGTCATCGCTATATCGACCGTGGCCGGGCCGTCAGTCAGGGAAGGGAAGGAGTAGAACCCTTGCAGGTCAGTTACAGCGACAAACTTCTTGCTGCCTTGTGTGACCGTAACTGTTGCCCCCGGCACGGGCAGACCGCCCGAGATGACGAGCCCGTGATACTCCGAGGCCATCGCCGCGCCCGACGCCGCCAGCAGCAGGAGCAGGCATAGTTTCCGACGTACCAGCTTCACAAGGCCCTGCGAAATCAAAGGGAACTCCTCAATCATCCCATTTCCGGCGGCATAGAATTGGTGACAATCATACCCAATTTAAACGATCAGGAATGCCTCGTTGGGTGAACATTCGCTACGGACTCTCTTCTACTTGATATGATCTGCTCGCTGCTTCCTATTGACGTGCTATCCCATTGAGCCAGCCTCGCCAGAAGCGTTGCGCCGATACTTCTAATTTGGGTGCAAAGATGCCGCTATCTCTGCGTAGTTGCGCAATGCTGATTTCGGCATGAGCCAGTTCGCAGGCATGGCCTACGTACCATCGCTCCAGGTTTTGTGCTGTGACCTCGGGATGAAACTGAAGCCCCAGGACATGCTCTCCGATTGCAAAGGCCTGATTTGCATAAGAGGCTGTGCCGGCGAGGTGATGTGCGCCGGCCGGCAGGTCGAAGGTGTCGCCATGCCAGTGAAGGACGCGCAGATCGGGAGAGAGAAGCTCTGAGAAAAAGGGATACAGCGCTGCATCGGCCCCCGCCTGAATAGGAGCCCATCCAATCTCTTTGCCTTGTGTGCCTGGGTAAACCGAGGCCCCTGATGCCGCTGCAATCAATTGAGCGCCGAGACAGATGCCGATGGTCGGTAATTTTTCAGCAAGCCGCGAGCGTATCAAGCCGATCTCAACGGGCAGGAACGGATACGCCTCCTGCTCGTACACCCCAATCGGGCCGCCGAGAATGACCAGCAGATCGGATGCCAGAGGATCGATGGCGCGCAAGTCTGCGGTAGAGACATCGACGGTTTCAATCGCGTAACCGGCCTGTATAAGCTCCGTCCCCAGAGAACCCAGGTCTTCGAAAGCAAGATGAACCAGTGCCAATGCTTTTCGCATCTGTCCCTCCCGAGAGTGTGCGGCAATTTGGTAGCCTGTCTATATAGAGACATAAGCATACGGACTCCGGGCGTCGATGGGACAGATCAGGATGCGTATGCACTATGTTCTTTACAGAGCGGCTCTGAATATTATCGCAATCAGGCAGCGGGCGGGGAAGCAGAGGCCCGATTGGTGATTGACAATAGAAGGAGTGCCTTTGAATTCTCTCAATCCTTACAGGAGTCAGCATGTCTTTGCTTCAGATTCAGACAGATTATTCCGCTCTACAACGCCTTGGGCTCAAGTTGGATTTGACGCGAGGAAAGCCGTCCTCTCAGCAACTGGACCTCAGTGTGGAGCTTCTTGATCTTCCCGGCAAGTCGGATTTCCTTGCTGAAGACAAGACTGACGCCCGCAACTATGGCGGATTGCAGGGACTGCCTGAAGCGAGACGTTTATTTGCGAGCCTGTTGGGAGCGCCGCCGGAGCAGGTTGTCCTCGGCAACAATGCCAGCCTCGCACTGATGCACGATCACGTTGCCTTTGCGCTGCTTAAAGGCACCTGCGACAGCTCCGAGCCATGGTCAAAGCAAGGCGAGATCGCTTTTCTTTGCCCGGTTCCCGGATATGACAGGCACTTTAAAATCTGCGAAGACTACGGCATTCGGATGATCCCTGTTCGTCTTAAAGAAGATGGGCCGGACATGGATGAGGTAGAGCGGTTGGTGGCCTCGGACTCGTCCATTAAAGGCATGTGGTGCATTCCGAAGTATAGTAATCCGACGGGCACAGTCTATTCCGATGCCGTGGTGGAGCGGCTGGCAGGAATGAAGACCGCAGCGAGGGATTTCCGCATCTTCTGGGACAATGCCTACGGTGTTCACCATCTGACCGACGAAAAGATTTCGCTCGCAAATATCCTGGAGCTAAGCGCCGCAAAAGGAAATCCAAATCGAGCATTTGTGTTCGCCTCTACCTCCAAGATCACCTTTGCCGGCGCTGGCCTGTCTGCTGTTGCCGCATCGAAGGAGAACATTCAATGGCTGCTCACGCGGATGACCCCGCGAACGATCGGGCCTGACAAGATCAATCAACTGCGTCATGTTCGTTTCTTGAAGAATGAAGAGGGCATTGCGGCCCTGATGGAAAAGCACAAACAATTGCTGGCCCCCAAATTTCAGGCCGTTCTCGATGTCTTCGATGCAGAACTGTCTGGCCTTCGGGATGTCTCGTGGACAAGGCCGAAGGGAGGATATTTCATCAGCCTCGATGTGCCCTCCGGTTGCGCAAAACGGGTTGTAACTTTGGCCAAGGACGCCGGAGTTGTTCTGACACCTGCCGGTGCAACCCATCCCTTTGGAAAAGATCCCGAAGACCGAACCATTCGAATCGCTCCGTCATTCCCTGGTCTTGCCGAGGTTCGACAAGCGGCGCAGGCTGTGGCACTGTGCGTCCGGCTTGCCGCGGAAGAGAAGATTCAAGGTCAGCAGCAAGCGGGACGCTGACGGTCTGATTCGGGAACAAGCAGGTAATGTGCGATACGCTCTCTCGCCGCAATCAGCAATATCTGCGGCGAGGGATGCAGCCTGCGAATCGGCAGCCAAGGGGGCCTACGAAGGAGTCTCCGTATGGAAGTGCCGCTTGTATGCTGCAATCCAATTGGTTGCCAGCTCGCGCTGGGCCGAGGCCAGATCAATCTGCCTGTCGCAGACCATTTGATGCAAGCGATCTTCTAATGCATCTTTGGCATGGGCGTTCCATACCGTCGAGTGGTAAGGCTCCGGCCAAAGATTGCGGACATCGTCCGTTCCCCCGAGTTGAGGATTGATGAGGTAGTCGACCTGATAATCCTCGGCATTCGAAGTCTTGATCCCATACTCATGAAAAACGAGTTTTCTTATCGAGACCGAGACGGCAGGATCAAGGTCTTCTGCCTGTTGCGAACAACTTTCAGTCAGGCTGACAGGATGGGTCGCACCTGGAGTCATTGAGTTATCGGGCAGGAGACGAATGGGGGACTGAGCTGAAATGGAGCGGCTCTCAAAGGAAGCGCGTGACCAAAATAGCCCGCAGCCAGCGAGCACAAGTATCGCAGCCGCTATGAGCAGGTATGGACGATATTGTTCGAACCGAGCAAGTTGCCGAGGCCGGAAGGTTGAAGATTCCGGACCGGCTGCGGTCGACCGATCTTTGAGCATGGTGCTGCGCGCGGGACTCGATTTGAGTAGATGACGCGGCATCGTTGCAGCGTATAGATCCGCAAAATCCGCGGACGCCTGTTCGATCTGCAACAGCCGTGACTGACAGGCGGAGCATCCGGAACAGTGGGCGCGTGCTTGATGTGCGCCAAACTGCGGCATTTCGCCATCTATCAAGGAGATCAGTTCTTCATCGGTCAGATGGCCATTTTGATCGAACATCCATCACCTCTGATCTGAGAGCGTCAATCGGGATAGAGAGCGCCCAAGAGAATTCGATATGGTCCCCAGGGAAACTCCCATGACATGAGCGATCTCCCGATACGTCAGCCCCTCGGCACGCAGTTGAAGGCAGTGCCGGTCATCTTCGGAGAGAGCTTTGTATCTCATGAAGAGCTGGGCCTGGCGCTCTCCTAGAATTGCATTCTGTTCCGGATTGAGCTCCTCAGATAAATATGTTTCCGGTTGGTAATTATCGACATTGATGAAAGCTGATTGATTTCTATGATGTCGCCGCCGCTTCAACGCAAGGTTGTGAGTTACTCGAAAGATCCACCCGCGAAGGTTGGCCCGCGAACGGTCCCTTCGCAGATGATCGAACAGGGCCAAAAAGGTCTCTTGAATAATATCTTCGGCGTCGCTAACCGATAGACCGAATGAAATCGAATAACGAAGAAGGGGAGCTCTCAGGGAATCGAAGAGAGTAAGAATCTCCAACTCCAAGGCGGAAGCCTTTTCCGTTCCGGTATCTGCCCAGGCGATCTCCGATAAGGACAGTCCCATAGCTGTATCAGATACAAGGCGAGGCATCGTGGCTTCCATTATCCAACATAGCTCCGCGGATCGTCGGCGCAGTCTTAAAATAAATCGAAAATAGGCTGAACAAAATGGGGGCAATCGGAATATCTCAATAGACGTGAAATATATTTCGCATTGCAAGCGATACCTTGCAAAAAGGCAGATCCGTGTTTCTTCGTAAGCTTTCAGGGGTGGGATTTCTTCTTCTTTTAAGTACTCCTTTGTCGTCTTTGTTCGCGCAAGCAACAGTAGCCTCCGCCCAAAGTCAGAGCCGAGGTGAGATTCGGCTTCAGGTGACCGATCCTACAGGCGCTGCGCTCAAAGCAAACGGGCGCTTGATCGAAACAGGCGGACCCAGTCGCACCTTTCAGACCGACGCACTCGGTACGTTCGTGCTGACCAATGTAACGTTTGGACATTATCGAATCGAGTTATTCCGCAGCGGTTTCGCTCCTCGTGTCATAAGGGTCAATGTCGATTCAACGGCTCCCATCTCGAAGAAGGTCTCTCTTTTTATTGAAGGCGCATCGACCAGCGTTACGGTGATCTCCCCTGCGCCCATCGGACAAGCCGATCAGCCGCTCGATCAGATTCCGGTTCCGGTACAGGGTTTGACGGCGAAGAATCTGGAGGACAGCAACGCGCTCGATCTTGCCGACCTGATGAACAAGCACCTGACCAGCGTGTATATCAATGAGAATGCGGGCAATCCCTTTCAGCCGGACATCAACTATCGCGGTTATACGGCGTCTCCGTTGTTGGGCACTCCGGAGGGACTGTCGGTCTATCTGGACGGCGTGCGGCAGAATCAACCCTTTGGCGATATCGTCTCCTGGGACCTGATTCCTAAGATTGCTATTCGGGATATGGCTTTGATTCCCGGCTCCGATCCTGTCTATGGCCTGAATACGCTGGGCGGAGCGGTTTCGGTGCAGACCAAGGATGGCCGGACCGCTGGCGGCTCGTTACAGATTACGGGAGGCAAGTTCGGCCGCCGCGCCGGCGAAGGCGAGATCGGCGGTGTGTTGCCCAATGGTTTCAACTACTATCTGGCAGGCAATCTCTATCGCGAAGATGGATGGCGGCAGTTTTCGCCTTCCGAGGTTCGGCAGTCCTTTGCGAAGCTTGGATGGGCGAATCGAAAGACGAGCGTCTACCTCAGTGGAGCTTATGCCGATAACTGGTTGACCGGCAATGGGACCTCGGACTTCCGATTTTTAAAGACGGACTATACCGACGTCAATACAATTCCGGACGTGACTTGGGACCGTTCTCCTTCATTGACGCTGAATGTAAGTCACGCAATGACGGATAACCTGACCTTCTCCGGCAATGCATACTATCGCTATGTTCGCGCCGACAGTTCGAACGGTGACCTGAACGATGACTCCTTTGACCAGTCACTCTACAACCTGAGCGCCTCCGATATCGCCGCACTCACGGCGGCGGGGTATACGGGCTTTCCAACTACAGGCAACGCCACCACGGAACCCTATCCGTATTGGCGGTGTCTGGCGCAGGTGCTTGAGAGCAATACAGGCGGCGAGCCCTCCGAGAAGTGCAACGGTGTGATCACGCGCACCACGGACAAGCAGAATGGCTATGGTCTTTCCGGCCTGATGGCCTGGCGTACGAAGCACAACCGGCTGGCGGTGGGCGCCGGCTGGGACCGAGGTACTTCGACTTACCATCAGCTTACGCAGCTTGGTTATCTCAATCCGGACAACGTCTCCTTTACTCTGGTTCCAATCTTCCTCGACGGCACGACCTTTTCCGACGGCGATCCTGTGGACACGCAGGTGCTATTGCATGGAATCGTGAATACTCCGAGCATCTATGCTACCGATACCCTTGCTTTCGGACAGTGGACCGTCACCCTCTCGGGCCGTTATAACCACACCTCGCTTAACAATGTGGACTATCTTCCTATCTCGGCAGCGCGCGGCAACCTGACCGGCAATAACGTCTTCCAGCGCTTCAATCCTGCCGCCGGATTTACCTACACGCCCACTCGCTACTTCAATACCTACTTCAACTACAGCGAGGCAAGCCGATCTCCGACGTCGATCGAGCTTGGATGCGCAGACCCTGCCGAGCCCTGCAATCTTCCGAATGCGCTGGTAAGCGATCCTCCACTCAGGCAGGTCGTTTCGCGCACGTTTGAGGTCGGCATTCGCAGCAACGAAGAAAGTGGAACGCTGCACTGGAGCGCGGACTACTTCTTTGGTCAAAACTATAACGATCTTCTCTTTGTTGCTTCGGAGCAGACAGGTTTCGGATATTTTCTCAACTTTGGCAAGACGCGTCGCGATGGCTTCGAGCTTGAGCTGCGTGAGGACCGGCAGCGCTGGGGCGTGGGCGGTAACTATACCTTCCTTAATGCAACTTATCAGAGCCCGCAGACCGTCGACGGAGGCAGCAACAGCACAAACGACAGTGCGCTCGCAGGCCGGCCCGGGATCGACGACGACATCCACATCGTTCCCGGAGATTACATTCCGCAGGTTCCCCGAAACATGCTGAAGGTCTATGGCCAGTACAAGCCCTCGTCGAAGCTGACGGCAGAACTGGATGTCCTTGGGGTCGGCTCGTCGTTTGCACGCGGTAATGAGAATAATCTCGACCGTCCGGATGGTGTGTATTATCTGGGGCCCGGTAAATCTGCCGGATATGGAATCGCCAATGTGGGAGCGCGATATCAGATGACTTCGCATCTCCAGATCTTTGTGCAGATGAATAATCTGTTCGACAAGCATTACTCCACGGGCGCTCAACTCGGCACAACACCTTTTGACAACAACAACCATTTTGTAGCGCGGCCATTTGGAACGCCCTATGGCACCGGTGACGGCGACGTCCCTATCCGTACCTCAACCTTCCTGGCTCCGGGAACGCCATTCAACCTTTATGGCGGACTAAAGATTATGCTGTGGAAGAAAAAATAGATCTCCGCTTTCAAAGCGGCTCCTGAAAATTACTTTTTGTTGATGGCATCGAGCTTTTCCGGCGAGAATTCTGCTGCAACATCGTCGTGAATCAAAAACCTGCCGTTCCTTTGGAAGGAATTGCGGCCGAGTATCAACTTACTGCGCCTGCGGACAACGGTCTGCAAACTCGTTGCTGCAAAAGAGAATCTTCTCCTTACGATGGTGCCTTCACTGTAACCGTCGCGCCCGCCGGAACTGCCACCTCAACCGAGCTTGTAACAAAGCGCTGATCTTCCGACTGCACACGGACCTTGAGCAGTTTCCCTGCAACCAGCAGGGAGGCAAACGATCCGCGAAATGCCGCTCTCCACACCAGCGCTTTCGTACCTTTGTTGGTCAGCTCCGTGCTCCGATTACCATTGTGCCGCACGTTGATGACACCACCCCTAAGCGGAACATTACGCAGCTCTCCCCAACCCGCTGTCGTCAACTGCGGCAGCGTTTCAACGACGGTTGCAAAGCGCTGGCCCGCAATGATCTCCTCCAATGGCAGCGTCGGCACAACGCGAACGCCCATCAGCCCCATCGCCATTGCTCCAATCACCGAATAGGAGACCTCGGGATACTCCCGCCGTTCGCGCCCCTCGCCGGTCAGATCAAGGATCTGCGCACGTGCCGCCTCGGCATCGCCGTAGCGGTACAGAATCTCCGCATAGTGCGACTTCGCCTCCACCGCGCTTACACGCTCGGTCTTCATCGTCGCCAACAGCGTCCGTAGCGCGCTCGCCGTCTTCGGCCCCGCCTCCGCCGCATCGCGATAGAGCACGTCCGCTCCAGCGCGTCCGATGAACTGATGCTGCTTGTTGAAGAACGCGTAGAAGTATCCTCCCGCCGCATTCCACCACGTAGTGTTGATCAGCGACTTCATCTTCGCCGCGTTCTCAAGCGACCGTTCCGCCGCCTGCCCATTGCCGCGCATCGACTGGATCGCAGCATAGGCGCGATACGCCGCATACTGCGTCGCCAGCAGATCGATGCCCACCAGGTTGTCACGGCTGCTCTCCTCATACGTCGGATC